>Ga0181339_1000006_pt1 | contig 73239 bp, 122 predicted proteins | sample Sp13VDMM110DD_FD_130101 | JGI IMG/M metagenome (GOLD analysis project Ga0181339, IMG submission 130101) | Freshwater viral communities from Lake Michigan, USA - Sp13.VD.MM110.D.D | ecosystem: Environmental > Aquatic > Freshwater > Lake | place: USA: Michigan | collected 2013-04-23 | reverse complement strand
GCGTGGCACTGATGGTCACGAGTTCGCCAACAGCATTGGCGGACATCGCATACCATTTCGTTTCAACGCCACTCTTGACAGTGAAGTCCGTGTCGCCGTAGTTGCCATCATCGCTAAGGGCATAGGTAGTTGAGCCGCCGATGCCGACCCCGGTGGTGCCGCCCGTGCCGAACGGGAGGATGCTGGAGGTGCCGGAAGTGCTCGACAGGGTATCATTCTCACGCAACGCACCCGAGGTGAGGGTGGTGGCGGTAAGAACGGCACCTGAGAGAACGCCAGTCGCAACGCTCGCAACCGTCTGCGCAACGCTAACGGCATACGTCCCAGCGCCGCCACTTCCGCTAACCTGCGCCGTGACCAAGGTCCCGACCTGGACGCTGGAATGGGTGATAGACTGACCCACCCAAACTTTGCCAGAGGTAAGCGAGGTGACGGTGAGCAAGCCACCGCTGCCGGTCATCGACCCGGAAGCAACAGTCTGGCTGATGGACACTTCGTAAGTGCCCGTGCCGCCGGCAGAGCCCGTCAACTGCGACACGATAACCGTGCCGGGGTCAACCGGGTTTGACGTATTACCGCCCGCAATCACCTGATCGGGGAACAAGCCCCCTGTGGCGACGGCAGAGACGGTGAGGGTGGTGCCGCTGATCGAGCCGGTGAAAGCGTTGATCGCGATAGCGGAGACGTTCAAGACGTTCTTCGCAATCGTGCCCGCGCCAATAACAGCCGAAGTGGGCGGAGTGCCCGTGGCCGCGAAGCTCGCCAGCCCGGTCGAGAAGTCGGCATATGCCTTCTGCCCAATAACCGAGGCCGCAGCGCCGTTGTTAACAACGAAGAAGTCGCCGGTGCTGTAGGCGGTAATGAAGGAGCCGCCGAGGATCGTCATGCTGGCATCCGGATATCCCGGGCCAGGGGTGATGATATCCGCGCGAAGGCCTTCACGACCAATGAAGCCAGTCACAGGACCGGAACCAAAGCTGTTGAGCAAAGCCGGATCATCCGGGTCAGACCAAGCGAAAGCCGCGACAGTCAGGCCGAGAGCGCCAGCGATGAACGCACCAACGCCCGCAATAACAGTCGCGCGCGGATTGTCCGAAGCGAAGTCACCAGCAACCGCAACCGCGGGCTGGACGTTTACTTGACGGGGAAAACCCATATCAATTTCTCCTATTCATTGTTGCTTTAGTTGAGGACGCGGACAGAACGGCTAGCAATGCCGTTGTCCTTTTCAAATGTAGCGAGGACGTCACCCGAGAGGGCAGCGTCACCGACAACATGGTTGGTCTTCTTGGTGTCACGGCTCTTGACTGCCATTTCGACCAAGGCCGGCAAGGCAGAGGGGTGAACGCCATCGGTTGCGACACCACAGTGCTTGAGTGCCGCGATATAGATTTCAGCGGCGCTGTCGGCAGCGATAGAGACTTCCCCGATCAAAGGACGCACGGCCTTTTCAGCAGCGCGGATATCTTTCAGGGTCTGGAACATTTCCGCTTTGACTTCCGTCTTGGCGGTGGTGATTGCCGCATCCTGGGCTTTCTTCACTTCTTCCTCCTTGGCTTTTTTCTGTTCAGGGGTTTCGGTATCGTCTTCCGCAACTTCTTCCTCGTTATCCTCGGCATTTGATGTGTCTTCTTCCTTCACATCACTTGCCCCGGTCTTCGGGAACATGTCGCAGATAGCATTGGCATCGTCTTCCGACATGCCTTTCTGGACCATGGCGTCAATAGCTGACTTGCGCCATTCACCACCATCCTCGCCAGGAGCCGCAACCGCTGCGGCATCTTCCTCGACTGCGGCTTCAGGGCCGGCAACGCCTGCCGCATCCATCTCCGGAGCTTCGGAAGTCGCCTGACCTTCGACCATATCGAGGAGGCGCATCATGACCGCATCCGGTCCAATGCCCTCTTTCTTTACGGGTTCAGGCAGCAGCGGCTCAGCCGCGTCCCGCGCCATCTTGATGATGGCCTCTTTGAAGCCTTTCTTTTCCATGGCCTTCCGGTTGAAGTCCTTCAATCCGGTCGTGAGCGCCGTGGTCAGTTTCAATTCCTGATCCAGAGCGATCTTCGGCATGATGAAGGCGGTAAGAGCCGCCCTGACCATGACTGCCGTCCGTGAGAGCGGCTTTGTCTTCATCTGTTTCTCCTGTTTGGGTTTGAGTGCTTCATCTCCAACTACAACATCAGGGCCAGCACGGCCCTTGCTCACAAGGGCGACGTGATTACCCCTGATATTCGTCATGCGCCCATCATAGGGTTGCCCTTGATATTCCCCGGGCTCCATGACTGGGGTGTATCCATATCCGCACGACAGTTCTTTTTGTAATCCACTTTGTATCGCGGCAATCCCCTCCTTTGACCAGATCGTTAACGAGTTGTCCAGATAAGGCGGATTGAACGCAGCCTCAGTCCCGGTGGTGCCCACAATCTCATCCGGCTTATGATCGTCAGCGGTCACCGGGGTGTGTCGGATGAGAATTTGAATATTGTTGAATGTACTCGCGGCCTTCTCCAGTTCATTAGGGTCGCGGAACAATTGGTAAATACGCTCTGGATCGAGGCCCAAGGCTTCGCAGCCGGGGATTTCTTTTCCATAGTATGGATTGACGCAAGCTTTAGAGATGTGCGCCAACGCGACCTTCATTCGCCCAACGTCATCGAAGTCCCGGACAGTGCTCCAATCGAAAGCGATTGAGTCAGAGGCTTGCGACACATTTAATCCCGCGAGCGTCTCCGCTACGCCAGGATGTGTCATCTCGGGAGGCGAACCCGGCTCAACCCACTGGAAGGCAGAGTGCTCGCCATCCGATAAGTCAGGAACAAACTCAGCGGGGCATTTGTGAAGGAAGGTTACGAAGTTGAACCCGTTTGGAGTGTTGACGTTGCTAATCTCTTCGCCAACTTCAACGGCTTGGTAGCCCGTCTCTTCAAAACACTCCCGGGCGGCAGCATCCTCGGGGCCTTCCCCGTCTTCTGCCTTCCCGCCCGGGAGCCCCCAATGGCCTCCATAATTCTTTTCATGGTCCGCGCGCTTAAGAAGAAGGACACGGCCCGTGGGAGCGAGGAGCACCAAGCCGCCACCGAGCTTTTGTCCACCCGGCCCATCTTGGTGTTCCTTCTCCACCTTCTCTTCCGAAAAGAACTTATCAATTAATGAACGCAACTGGTCCATCTCCTCGGGCAACATATCCTTGCCGAGCGCCAAAGTAATTTTGCCGTTACCAGTCGAGATATCCTTGACTGAGGAAAATTTCTCTGCGATCTGTTTTACAATTGCGTTCATGTATCACCTATAGAGGTTTGGAAATTGTTATTTCCTTGACGACAACCCGATTGTTGCTGTCATTGCCAATATCGAAACGAACTGTTAAGCCTAATTGTTTTGATTTTTCCAACACGTCAGCGACAGCATTAAGATGAGGCCTAAGCTCATTTCTTATGTCAGTCGCACGTTCGGCATCCGTCCTCTCCATGCTAGGCACTCACCGGCGCAGCGCCATCCGTGCCTTTTTCCTCAGCGCCCTTCTCCTCGGGTTTCGGAGCCACTTCCTGCGACTTAATAACAATTGGCTCTTGGATAAGAACCTTACCATCGCAAGTGAAAACCACCGGGATAATAACATTGCGGTTCTCCTCCTTCGCAGTTGCGATTGTGCGAAGAAATAGGCCGATGCTCGGGAAGAGATAACCAATTGCCTTGATCAACTCGCCCTTAATTTCCGCATCAACATCCCGAGGCGGGGGCTCCATGGTGGTCGTCAAGGCTTTGAGTTGTTCTTCTGTGAATTTAAACGGCTCACTATCAAGCGGGAGGTTCATATTCATATCCTTTGTGCGGGTTGTGCGGTTAAATAGTCCAAGGATAGCGGGCTTCTTTAATCAGCACGCAGACATAAGCGGAAGAGAAGCCATACAACTCCGCAATGTCTTTCTGTTTCAAACGAATTGGGGCGGTTATCAAGCGGCTCATTACACGGCCAAGAAAATTATTCGCCTTCTTTGTTTTCGCCCAAGTACGTCCTGGGCCTATGTGAAATATAACAGTTCTCGGGTTTACGCCCAGGCCGCGCGCAATCTCGGAATCATTCATTCCGAATTGTCGGCAACGTTTCATGACCCGTTTGAAGAAGTCGAAATCTCGGGTTGGTTCTCGGGGCATTAGACATCCTTGACTTCGTACCTCACAGCAGTCTCCGCCCTCTGGCTTCCACCGCTGTTCGCATGAACAATGTTCTGCTTGTGCTCGAATATCTTTACTGTGCGGCCCTTCTCTCGGGCCTTCTTTGCGGCTTCAATTGCTTCGGACTTGCTGTTATAAAACTCACTCGCGTCCATAGCCAAAGAATTAGGCAGAGCGATCTTCGGAAGAACGGACATCAGATGAACCCCTTTATGACCGAGCGGGAAGTACACCGGCAATTGATAAGCTGTCCAGGCAGGACATATTCACCAACAGCTGAGTCCCACATTCCCTCGTCAACGTTGTAGCGTTTCCCGTTCATCTTCACATGCGTTGGGCGAGGAGACTTGCCTGCGTGACTATGGCGCCATATCGCCTCGGTGATCCCCAACTCGATCTGCCTGCCCCGGTTCAAGGCAGCGGTTGCCTTGTTGTTCTGATCGCGGGCAATCGTGTGTGCTCTACGCTTCGTCACCCCGTAGTTCTCTTGGAGCTTCTTAGAGAGCCCCGCTAGGTCCCCGCCCTTTTGGACTGAACGCATAATGTCCCCGGTTGCGTCCGTTAGATACTTGTCCGGGATTGACTTGATAAGTGCTGCGCTCTCGTGGACTGTCGCTGAGATGATATCCTTTTGGGCCTTGGTCGGCTTGAACTCGACCGAGAAGCCCGACTTGCGAAGTGCCGCGCGCAACTGCTTGTCTGAACGGTCTGCTATGCCTTGGGCATAGTATTCGGATAACTCTTCCGCTGCCTCATCAAAGCGAGCCTTCCACTTCTCCGCTAGCTCTTCCATTTGTTCAGCGAGCTTATCAGCCGGGGTCCTCCGCTTCGCGTCCTCGGCCAATACTGGAGTGTCCTTGCGCCACTGGGCTGCGATCCAATAGATAACGGACTTGTTCATCTCCTCGATCAAAGCATTTAGGCGCTTGCGGAAGCGAGCTTCCAAAACAGCATTGGGCTTGATGGACGGGAGGATTGTTTCATTTGTTTTCTTGGGCATGGCGCTCTGCCTTTAAATGCCTGTGATGAAAGCCTTTAGCTTCCGTTCTTTCAAGTGTGGATAAACTCTCTTTGCTCGTTCAATCGCACCCTCATAAGAAGAGGCTTCCAGGTTTTTGATCTTGTGTGGAGTGCCTTCGTCAATGGTTTCTACAGTCCATTTCTGATCCATAGCCAAGGAGTTAGGTGTGGCGATCTTCGGAAGGACACTCATTTCATATCTCCATTGTGCTGTAGACTTCAACCGAAGAGAAACCTTGCGCCTTGAGATTGGCGATGGCCTTTTGATTAGCCGCCGCTTCACTTAAGGCAATAACATTGACAGGTGGCGACTTGATAACCATCTTCCCGCTCGCGTCCTTAACCTTACAAATAACGCTCCACTTCCGAGGCCCTGCCCTATATTCAGCATCCTCGGATAAAGGGTAGCAGATACGGGGCAAGACGCTCATTGGTTTTCCCATTGTTGGGCAATACGGGGAGGTTCTTTTGCTGCCGCTGACTTGCCTTCTTGACGATCAATCCAGAGCGTCACGAAGAAGCCAAGAGCAGATAGAAGTGTTAGGATTGATGTGCCGATGATGGCGTTGAGCTTTAGGTCCATGCCTTCATGCCTTTTATCGTTAGCTGCCCACTTCTCTCCGTTGTTCTTCCATCTCTCTTCGTCTTTCGCATCATGGGTTCCTTGCCATGTAGCGACTTCGGACATCCGGCCTTCCATGTCGCTCATCTCTTGAGCGTGAATGGCGGCAACATTCTTTATGTCCATATCAAGCTTCTCAAACTTGCGATCTAAGTCGCGCCTATCTCGGCGGTCATTCTCTTCCCGTAATGTCATCGCCTATCCCCACCCGACTAACGTTTATTGAATGGGTTGCGCTTCTTCATAACCGAAGCCCGAAGAACTGCGTATGGGTGTCCATTCTTCGTTGACCGCACTTCCTGGTTCTTGCGCTTGTGCTTGGCGATCCAAGCGGCATCCTTTGATGTAACCTTGCCTCGATTGCCCTTAATCATCTCAGTGGTTTCCTTTCAGCTAAACTTCTTCCTGCGTTTCTTTCCTCGCCACGGCCCGGTGGCTGGTGCTCAGCGGGTCGCGCTTCCTCGGCTGTCCTTGCGGGCCTCGGCTCTGGCGCTGCTCTTCCTTGGCGTGTCTCCCTCGGATCATCCTCTTCATCCTTGAGGATAGACTTAGCAGACACTTCCCCAACAACATCCTCAAGGCTCAAGTCGTTCTGGCCCGCAGCGAGCGGATCAGGCAGTTCCCCAAGGTCAAGTCCAGCATACCTTGAGTCAGGGTCAGATGAGAGCTTATCGAGGATTGCCTTCCCATCAAGAATGCCCGCTTCAAGGTAGATGACGTCAGTTTCGGCATCCGTCTTACGCAATGCCGCCTTCTTCTCTTCGTCCAGTTCCCAAAGCTGAGCCCACTCCCACTTGATGCCCGGGTCAATAACCCCATAGCGGTTTAGTTGAAGTATCTCGATGATCTTCATCAAGTTTGGCGTGCCTACTTTCTCCTGGAGTGAGGCAATCGAGTCATAGAACGTACGCACTTCGCCATCAGAGCTAGCATTAAGTCCCGAGGGCGTAACCCCGAGGAGCTTCACCAAAGGGATGCCGGCGGGGAATGCCATTTGCTCAATTGCCTGGGCCTGTAGCTCGCTTAAGCCAGAGAGAGAGGCCGAGACAATTTCAAAGTCTTCCTTCTCCTTGTCGCACACCAGAAGACCTTGGTTGGTGCGCATAATGTTATAGACAGCAGCACGGTTCGCAACGACTTGCGCGCCTTGCGTCTGTGTCATCTGGTCCATGTCCGTCTTAAGGACAGGCGTTGAATAATTGCGGGTGATTTCCGAAACGCTTTGACGGGTCTGGAGCCAGTTGTTGACGTAGGGCTCCATAAGCTGCGTCAGCGATACACCACCGAACAAGTATGCTGGTTTGAGCATATCGGGAATGGGGCGCGAGATGAAGCGCAACAGTCTCGACTTGTTGACTTCAGTCCCCATCACAAACCACGTCTCAGGATCATAGAACTGATCCTTCAGCGGATTGTTCGCATTGTAGACATTCGGATATGTCCACATCGGCTCAACAGGCCGTAGTGCCTTGAGCGTTCCCACTCCAATCTTGGTCTTGTTGATCAGCAACGGGGACTTTAGTTCCTCGCCCTCGGTGCCTACGTCAATGTAGATATGCCCGATGCCGAAGAAGTTGTCCAACTCGAAAGCGATGCCGAAGACTTCCTGGACATTGAACTTCTTGAGATCATCTTCCAGTTCTTTGAGCTTGCGCTTGCTGGCTTCATCATCGGATGTTGAAACAAGCTTGCCCCACTTACGCGTCATCTCGTTGGCGAGGATTTCAGCGGGACGGCGGTATTCAGTTATCTGCGACAACTCGGATAAGAAGGCGTAACCTAGGAACCCGGCTTGGTCCCAACCGCCCATGGCGAAAGCAAATGAGCTCATGGACCCGATGGCATTGTCCATAGCTAAAAGCGTTTCCTTCTTGGTGCTGACGGGAACGACACCGGGGAAAGGCTGGTGGATTTCAAACATCTTGCGACGGGAGAACTTTTCAGACGCCATCCCCCTTAAGCCATCGAGAAGGTTCTGAAGCTTTTGCGCGACAGTCATCACGAAGCCCGCTTGTGGCTTGGGCTTTGCTATGGCTCGCGTCTTTTGTTTTCTTGGGATGGCTTTACGCTTGAGCATATTCAAGCCTTTCGAGTTTGATCCATCGTCCGCCTTGGAAGCACCCGGTTCCCCTTATCTTGGGAATGCGGAAGCGGGTGGGTTCTAACTTCTTACGAACCGCATCCATGTGTTTCGCCATTGTATTCAAGCTTGGTCCGCCATCTCGCCTGTGGTTATACATCCTGTTGTGAAGCGAGAGTGAATCAATTGGCGTGCCCCGCTCCGCCAAAAGCTCACGGAACAAGAACCATTCTGCCAAAGTGAAGTCGATGCGGTTGCCGTCAATTAGGACGGTGCGCCTAGACCAATTTCCTCTCATCTTCCTCTCCGGATGATGTTCCGTTGGGGAGCGTGGAAACGTCCACCTCCACCACCCCGCTTCGTCAATTGATCGAGAGCCACCACAAAGCCATCTGACACTGATATATCCTTTGAGTGCCTCACGCTCTCAACCGCATAGCGCAAGGCATCAATGACATGGTTCTTCTTGTCTTCGAGTTGCGGCAGCACTTCATTGGTCTTCTTATCGGTCTTATACGAATAGAACGCCAGTTCATCGGCAACGTACACGCACCGAGGATGAACGATGATGTCATAGTCTTGAAGGAACTCGACCCCGTCAATGACGGAGTTGGGCCCTTTGATAGCGGGCTCGATCTTGAAGCCCTCATCCTTCATCAAGTCAATCGTCTCGGGTCGTGCGCTATCGGCAACAATCGACCACTTGCGGCTATTGGGAACCAGATCAAAGAGAGCGGGCGTTTGCTTTAGCTTACATCCAACCTTGTACGCTTCATAGTCAACGTACAGGATTTTCTTTTTGTGGTCGATGAAGCAACGCACCAGCACTGTCGGGTCAATCGAGAAGCCCCAGTCAGCGCCATAGTAGAAGCGAGCGTCAGCGGGCGTCTCGAAATATTCAACACGCCAGTTACTAAATACACGCGCCTCGGAAGCGTTCTTATATCCACCCAACCAGATATGCGTGTACTTGTCTTTGTTGCGGCGCTTGTCGCGTGCGATGTCCTTCTTCAAGTCATCCGGGAACCAAGGATTGTGCCGGAAGTTTACGGTGACGCAGGCATAGTCGGGGTCACCCGAGTTTTCCGCGAACATCGTCTCAATTGGGTCAGTCGGCTTGCCCGGGTTCCACGTAAAGTAAAGTTCAGGTATGGCGAGGCCAGGATGCTGGCGGAAAGTTGGGATCGCAAGATCAAGCGAGTTTTGAGAGATTGTTTGAGCTTCTTCAACCCAAAGCCTTGTGAACCCTTCCAGTGATTTAATGGATTCAGCGGTATGTCCGTGAAGACCCTTGAAGATGAACAGCGAGTCATTCGGCCCTCTGATCTCATTGTCTGTGATCTTGAAGAGCTTACTTAGCTTGAACTTCGCAATCTTATCTTCAATGGTTCTTTTCGCTGACTCAGATATTGAAGATTGAAACTCGCGCATACAAGCAACGCGGTGGTGCTCTTCAATACAGTCAAGCACAAGACGCTCAGCAACGAAGTGAGACTTACCAGAACCACGCCCACCTCGCGCGCCTTTGTAGCGTCTCGGATCAATCAGCGGTTTGAATGCTTCAGCGTAATCCCAATCCAACGCTTCCTTATCAGAGATTTCGGCTTCTGCTTTCTCATCCCTCATGTTCAATCCAAGGCTTCGGCTTCACAGCATGCATCCGGATAACCTTGATGGTGTGGTTATGTTCCATTGTGCCAGAAGTCTCAACCTTCTCCCCATACTCCGCGCGATTGTGGCGCGCCATCATCTTCAACCGGGTTTCGATCCGGAGCTTGCGGTGCTCAACAGCATCGCCACTGATGACCTGTTCGGTGTCGCCTTCCTTGCCGCCCGTCTTCGTGATCACCTTCTCCATTATCTCAGGAGTGTCGGCAATCTCGACAAGCTGTTCAGCCCAGTGATGGGTGCGAAGGGCCAGAGCTTCTTTGTATTTCTCTTTGAACTCTGGATATCGAGTAACCCAGCCATTTACTGTATTCGCATCAGGCTGGCCTTCTTCCGCGCAAATGCGGATGAGACTTTCACCTGCCGAGATGCGCTCAAGGATAGGCCAATAAATTTCAGGTTTGTAGAGAGAAGGGCGCCCAGCCTTGGCTTTAGGAAGGATAAGCTCAGCACCCTCGACCGGGGGACGCTTGCCTAATGACGCGGCATGGTGGCGTCTGGACACGAAGTTGTTTTTGATCTTCGGGCCGTCTGGCTTCTTTGTCGCCTTCGCTTTAGCTTTGGTCTTGGGCTTTGGCTTCCGTGCGGGTTTGGCCATTGCTCACGCTCTCCCATTAGTTCTGGAAGTTGGTAGGGCCGAGCTACACACGTGAGGTTGGATTGCCCGAGGGCAAGGTGGCCTGTCGATGCTAGCTAGGCTAGTTCAAGTTGTTTTGATATATTGCTAGTTGCTAATGTTACGCGAGAGGAAGCAAATTCCAACTGGCGTAACCCACCCATGAACTCCATTAGGACTTTCACTCTGTCCTTGGCGCTCATCGTACAAACCCCAGAAACCTTTCCGCCCAGGCTTCCCATCTCGACTAAGACCAAGTCACCTTCTTCAACGCGACGTTGTAGCACACGTTTTGGTTCTTCGGTCTTCTTCTCCTTCGGCTCCACCCCCGAAAACTCACCTGCCGCGAACCGTGACCGGATTAAGTCTAAAGCTCCAGCGGGCAATGGTTGAGGTTTATCGGGTGTGGAGCCGAGGATTTGCTTAACACCTCGGCATTGTATTATGCGTTTCCAATAGTTCTGTCTACGGTCGAATGCTACGAAGATGTAGGATGGGAAGAGCGAGGTGATGATCACCCGTCTTCCGTTTTTGGTTCTTAATTCAATTCTGGTATTCAACCACGTGACGTCAAAGCCGAGATTTGAAACTTCACTTTGAGCGAGTGCCTCACTCATCATATTCGTTTCAATTACGAAATGCTCATTCAATTTGGTTTCGGCCCCCGCCCGCATCAGTCACTAATCAATAGGGCAGGAGGATAAACGTTAGCCAGTACGGGGAATAGCTTTGTGGTGATGTGAATTGGTTTGAACCAGCGAAATCACACCCACAAGTTGCTCAGTGATTATAAGGGTTATACCCAGAAAAAGTACAACATCGCCGCGAAATCATTGGAGAGACGGGGAAGCGTCTCCGGTTATATACGCGAGAAAGCCAGATATATATTTTTTACATGAACGAGGACCCACTGGAGAATAGCGAATTTTTTTACAACCATAACTAAACTAATCCCCGTATCATCTACATCTTCTCCCAAGTTATTGAATAACTGCTATAACCTTCTCTATAACCTGTAACTTAGCCTTATGTTTATGGGTTAAGTACCACTACAGGTTATACACGATACAAAATCAAGATAGTTATAGAAAAAAACTATATCTGCCTTTCCCTAGTATTACCGTACCGGCCTCACCTCCTTTTCCTCCCATCAGCGTCCTTAAAATAGTTCAAGGCTTTAGTATATATTATCCGTCCCGCTAGCCTTGGAGCGAAGAGAATGAAAAAAGGATCGAAGGCCGCGTTGGAACAGTCTCAGAGAATGAAAGAGCTTCACAAAAATCCCTCATTTAAGAGGCACTGGTCTGCTGCGGTAAAAATGGGAAGGCAAAGGTATTGGAAAGACCCTCGAAATAAAATGGAACAATCCGCGCGTATGAAGAAGTGGCATAGCGATCCAAAGAACATGGACGCTAAAAGAAGGAATGGAACATTTGGCGGGCTTCTTAAATGGATTAGGTTGATTGAAGATAAACTGAAAGACAGGACCCTAAGCAAAGAGATAAGAGGAAATCTAAGAAGTGAACTTAACATTTTCAAAATGAAACTAGAACAAAGGCAGCGTGCTTTTGAGAAGCGGGAAGAAAAGAGAAAACAAAATGCCCAAAACTAAATTCCCTGACCGTCTCGAAAAATACGAAGTAAAAGATTACCTGATCACCCCGCAAGAACGGGTGGAGCGGGAGATGGACAGGATGTACAAATATCTCCGCCATGAAATTGAGCTAGTTCTCTTCAATGAAGACAACCTAGTGTCTCTCGTGAAGGCAATTCGCGAAACGCTAAAGGACGATGACCTAAAAGCAGTACTCCATCGCGCCCTTCTCCGGAGACGTCACGCCGCAGCGAAAGACCTTCTTGAAGTGCGAGCGAATAAGGCATATTGGCTAGCGAGGAAGCGCGGGATGAAAGAAGCGAAGGCCCAAGAGATCAAGCGCACTATCGAGCGCGAACCTTACGATGCCCGCAGGGGCCTCGATAAATTTGACGCTCGTATCGCAAAGCGTAATAAGAATTTCCGCCGCATTGGAAGGAAAATTCCCGGTGAACGTTAATCCCCCAATCAAGACCCTAGAGGATATTTTCAACCGTTGCTTCACAATCCCGCATTGTGGGTGCTGGATATATGAAGGCAGTGCCGACAACGGCAAGGGCGAAGATAAGTCCCACGTTAAGATATGGTTTGAGGGTAGGTGCGAATATATTCACCGGGCGGCTTGGAAACTGTTCCATGGGAAAGAAGTTCCTAAAGGCCTAGTGGTTGATCATCTTTGTAAAGTCCGTCAGTGCGCTAATCCAGATCACCTAGAGGCAGTCACACATATGGAAAACATGGTAAGAGGTGACGGCCCGAAGTATTGGTTCAAGCCCCACGTCTTCCCCGAGACTACAGCCCGCATCGAGGACTTCGATCTAATGGAAGAGCCCGCTTAATCCCTCCCCTCCCGCGCCATTTTTAAGGCCTGCAGGCGCACATCTCCCCCGGGGCCGGTCTATCCCGAGCCGCGAAGCCCTATCCACTCCCCTACGCCCCCGGGAGGGGCCGGAAACCCCGAAGCCTCGGGCCTTTTTACTAACCTCTTCCCTTTCTCATTTTCCGGAGGCTAACTAGGCGTAGGTCGCGGCACTGGACTTTTGACTTTCTCCTCCCCCACCCTGATGATGCCCCTGGGGATTGCTCGAAATCCTAGAAGGCCTGAACTGCCCCGAAGCAAGGACCGTCATGTGACGGGGCGCTATATTGAGAAGGCAGCACTCTGGTTGGGACCAGTTATGAGTGCTGCTTTTTCGTTTCTATAACTTGGGGAAATAATTATGCCTACAGTCTATCTCGTTCAAGAACCACGTCAGAAGAACCGCGCATCACCAATCAATCTTGATCCTGCCCGCAAGTTCGGCACAATCAAATCTCTCCTCCACGAAGACGTCAAGGCATCTCAAAATCCTCTCCTGGTTCTCGGGGAGATTGAGAAGGGTCTGAAAAACTTCGATCATTGGAATGATTATATCCTCTGGGCCATCGGCGATCCCCTCGCCCCGCTGATGGTCGGCATTGCTCTAGCAAAGCTGAGCATTCCTCACTTCATGTGGCTGCGCTTCTCTAAGCACATCGACCGGAGCAAGGGCCAGCCCACAGGCGAGTTCACTTACATCCCCGAAAAAATCCCGGTTGTCTTTTAAGCGCGCACATTCACTCGCAGCTGCTTATATAAGGACTAGGGATATATGGCAAAGAAACCATCCATGACGGATGAGCAGAACGCGCTGGCTTTGCGCTTCTCCGCTCTCTTCGCGGGCTATGAAGAAGCCTTCGGCACCTACGAGATAAAGACCAAAGAAGCTAACGGCAAAGTCAAAGGCCGCGCCATCACCCACAAGCGCGGCGCAACCCTAGAGGACTATATAAAGCACCTCTTCGGGGCCTCCCCGTCTGATGCTATGGGTGTTATACCCTTGATGGCCGACAATTGCGTACTTTGGTCAGCCCTCGACATCGACCAAAACGACATCAATCACAAGAAGCTCGAAGCGAAGATAAAGGCGAAGAAATATCCGCTGCTGATATGCCGCTCTAAGTCGGGTGGCGCTCACCTCTATATCTTCTTCAAAAAGCCAGTCGAGGCCGCGAAGGTCCGCGAGCGTTTAGCCGATTGGTCTGCTGAGCTTGGGTTTGGCGGGTGCGAGATATTCCCCAAGCAGAGTGGGCGCGGCTCCCCCGAGGACTTCGGCAATTGGATCAACATGCCCTATTTCGGGGCATTCGGGAAAGACTGTAACCGCTACGGCATCCTAGACGGCGAGAAAGCCGAACTAGGGGCCTTCCTCGACCGCGCGGAAAAGTCAAAGGTCACCTTCGATAACGTAAAGACAAAAGCCCTCAAGCGCCCCGAGGGTGATACACTTCTCTTTGAGGCCCCGCCTTGCCTCCAGATACTGCACGAAGATGGTGGCTTTCCGGACGGGACGCGCAACGATGGGATGTTTGATGTTGCTGTGTACCTAAAGTCCCGCTTCCCGGGTGACTGGGAACACAAGCTGGACGAATACAACGCTGAGTTTTGCAAGCCTCTTCTCTCTAAGAACGAGATTAACGAGATACGCAAGTCAGTCTCTAAGAAAGAGTACAAATACAAATGCGAAGAAGCGCCCATATGTGACTTTTGTAATAAGCCAGAGTGCCTCAAGCGTGAGTATGGAATTGGCGAGACGCGCAAGGGCGTCCTAGAGATAGGCGGCATGACCCGTTACATAACGTCCCCTGGCGATCCAGTGTGGTGGGGATTAGAAGTTGCGGGCTCGCGGCTCTTCATGGACAACGAAACGCTCTACAACCGCGACAGCTTCAACAAGTATTGTCTAGGCGAGCTAGGCATCATACCCGTCCACCTTCCGCCAGCCCAGTGGATTAAGACGCTAGGGGAGATGGTACTAGGAGCCGACATAATACAACTCCCCGTTGAGGCAGGCCCGAAGGGATTGCTCTGGGATCACATTGAGATGTTTTGTCTCCAAAAGGCCCAAGCCAAAACCCTCGATGAAGTATGGACTGGGCGCCCACACAATGACGGGAAATTTATTTATTTCCGCTCTGTGGACCTTTTTACCTATCTCGATCAACGAAGAGTTGACTATGGGCGTTCTAGGCAATCGGTCTACCGTATGCTCCAGGATAAAGGCGGGTCGAGTAACGTCAAGAAGGTCGGGGGTAAGCCTATGAACCTTTGGGAGTTGCCTTCGCCCAAGGCCCCGGACACGAAGGCGACAGGCACAGCCGCGAAGAAGGGCGGGACCGAGGAGTTTTGATATGAGTGGGATTTATCTTATTGCCGCAGCGACAGGTCGCGCCCCAACTAAGATTGGATCAACTAGGAAGAAGTCTGTTGCCCAGAGACTTCGTGAACTTCAGGTTGGGTCCCCTGTTGTATTGAAAATATTTCATGTGTTTAAGTTCCCTCCTAATTCTGACTTGAGGAGGATTGAAACTGTTATACATGAAAATTTTTCTTCTTATCGTCTCCATGGTGAATGGTTTGACGTTACACCACTTAATCTTAAGAAAATGATTGAGAGATTAGGTTTTGATAAACAGAGCGAGACGAAAGAGAATATTGATGAGATAAAACTTCGTCATAAAATTGGATTATCTCTATCATTAAAGGAATGGTGCTTATTGAGAGGGGTTTCTATAAAGACTTTTCGGAATTATCAGAAAGCAAGGATAGCCCCGGAATTTTATCAAGTTGTAGAGAAGGGGAAAATTATGATAACTCGTGAAGCTGACGATGAATGGGTTGATAAGTTTTCTGGGGCACAGATAGGGGCTCTTTGATAAGGAACGATTACATGAAAGCTCCATTCCAAATTGACATTCGATCCTATCTTGGTGGCGTGCCATCCGAGAACAAATTTTGCCGGGTAATTCGCCAAGAGCCTTCTGGATGCCGAGAGCTTGTCTGTAAAGATATGGCTACAAATCAAATCTTACGTCTTCATGGCTGGCGTGATCAGCTAAAGCCTGGAGATTATTTTTATGAGACTTACGATCAAGCCAAACCTGTTACCGCTCAACAGGTTATTGATTTGATAAAGAAAGGATAAGGGAATGAACTTAAAAGAATTTGATAAGGCTCTCGCTTGTCACGATTGGTATTATGCTATGTCCGATGATCATAGCGTTTGGACGCGTGGAGAGGTTGCTCATGGTAAGCTTTTGAAGGAGACAAAAATCTCCATCGACCATAAAGCTCTTTATGATGCCTATTACAACCGGCACTTTACCGGAAAGCATTATGGAACGCCCGAATTCACACCAGAACAACTCAAGGCAGAGCGTGAACGGATATTAGGAGAAACAAAATGACCGTAAGAGAGATGAAGAAGCTCCTTGATGCTGTATTCATAAGCGAATTGGATTGCGAGGTTTTAGTTGAGGCGTCTGGCGAAGGCGTAAATTCAATTCGCGCTATGAAGATTGAACCAACTTGTTCAGGCCCGAAGGTATTGAGAATTTACGCAGACCAAGAAGACTAGAATAAAGCGACTAGAAAGGATCATCTGAGATGACGAAGCAAAATCTATATACCGCTACCAGCGCAATCATATCGAATTGCAAGCATTACCGATATGAGTTGACGCGTGAGTGGGCTCTGCCCCCGCGCATCCGTAAGACGGACCCCGCGCCAAAACCCAAGACAACCCTCTTTATTATGCTCAATCCGAGCACAGCAGACGCCACCGAAGATGACCCGACTATTCGCCGGTGCGTTTCCTTCGCGAAGATGAACGGCTCCAACCGTCTCGTTGTCGCCAACCTCTTCGCCTATCGTACCTCCTCCCGCGAGGAGTTGCGGGCTGTTCGCTACGACAAGGACATCATCGGCCCCGAGTACTGGGACCAGCTAGCCAAGACCTTGCGCAAGGCTGATGCTATAATCCTCGGGTGGGGCTTGGACGGTAAGCTCCTCGCGCAAGATGGGGTTGTTCTTGAGTATGTCTGGGAAACTAAACCCTGGACCCATTGTCTTACCATCAACTCAGACGGCACACCCAAGCACCCCTTGTATATCCGAGGGGCCGCTAAGCTTATTCCCTACACTCGCGATCACTTGAAAGGGAGCCAATCAAAATGATCGGTTTAATCATCGCCTGTATCCTGTCGCTTTATTTTTTCGTTGATAGGTACATCGTCATTGGGATCTGGAAGAATGACTTTGTTATCTTCTGGGCTCTCGGAATTATGATTGGTATTTCTCTGGGTGTTTCTTTTTCTAAAGCCATCTTCACTGATAAAGAGAAGGTGGACCGGGATGATAGAGGTTGTATACCCGGGACGAACCAGCGCAGCGTAGGTGGCGTGTATATCCCCTCCAACCCGCCCAAGCACGTTGTTACATCTAAGAAGCCATCAAACAAATAGGAACACTGAAATGAGTTATCGCCTTAAACCCCTCCCCGTTGATATTTTTAAGTGGACGGGGAAGCAGCTTGATCTGTCTACGGCCCCGGCTTGGGTGAACCTTCGATTTATTGCGATCCTCCCTGTTCCGATGACTGAGCTTTGGTGCCTTATGATCAGGGGCAATGAGACTTTGAAGACGAACCTGTTTGAGCCCGGGGAATATATTTTGCGGATGCCGGATGGGAAGGTGTTTGGGATGACAGAAGATGATATGGCGGAGCGTATCGATGTTATAGAGGATGCGCCTTCTCCCGCCCCTACTCCTTCGCCTATTCCTGTCGCCACAGCCCTCCCGCCCCAGCCCTACGAGCCCCAGGGAGCCGAGCCGCACGATGGTGTTCTTTGCATAAAGTATTTCGCCACCGGGAAGGAGAACTTTGGAAAGCCTTACTGGATGCCTATTGATCAGTGGAATGAACTTGATCCGCAAGTTGTTCCTCTCGGGACAAGGTTACACTAATGGGCGATTATCTAGCTAAGCCGGAGCATGAGATAGCTTACCAAGATATTTTGAATTTGATGAATAAGCACAAGGACAAAGTGAATGCAATAGAGCTTCTTGCGATAGCCTCGAATGTCGTGGGAAAGTTGACTGCGCTTCAAGATCAAAGGCAGTACACCTCTGCTCAAGTCTTAGAGGTTGTGGCGAAAAATGTTGAGCGAGGTAATGCTCAAATCCTTGCTGGATTGATGGAAACGAAAGGGAGTGCGTAAGATGTCTGATAAGAAAGCGAAGAGGCCCCCTTGCCCTTTACACGTTTGTGCGGAGCTAGGGCGGTGCCACATTCACCACTCGGCTAATTGCTCTACCCGCCCGATGACGCGCAAGGAGCTAGCTGAGAGGAGGAAGGAGGCAGAAGGAAAGGAAGCACCAGAGGATTGTAACGCTATTTCTGCGGCCCGCTCTATTGCCTTTACATTCGCGCGGGAGCTAGGTCTATCCAACTCGCTTCCGATTGGAATGCTTATTGACAGGCTTGAGAAAGCGGACTTGCTTGTTGAGCATAAGTTCCCTGTAATTAACGCTCAATTTTACACAAAGTGCGGTGAGGCAATCGGAACAACTACTGCTCCGATCCTTAAGGTTGATAAAGAAGATGACGGAAGCTTCACTGTTGTTATCGATCATTGGCCGTCCGCCCGTTCGTTTGAGAATATTGTAGATGCGATCCTTCGGGTTCCCATCCGGTTTAAGGACGATGAGGAAACGGCCTTTGGTGAAATCCCGGTCTATATCGATAAGCACATTGCCGAGAATTTCGCGCGGGAGATAGTTAAACCCAATGTGGGAATAGGAACTGTGGAAGATGAAAAGGGGCAGACAAGTGAATAGCCCCACTACAACAGATGAAGAACTCATAAAACTTTGTAACAACGCCCTCAAATTTTTGGCCGCTGCAAAATTGAGCAAGGCGTCACAAGCCGCTGACCCTTATTTCGAGAAGATAACCCGCGCGCTTTTATCTCGCGTCTCTCCTGAGGTTTGCGAGATACATGAAGAGAATGATATATTTTGTCAGTTGGATTGCGATATTGTTTGCCCGGGTAAGGAGAAGAAGGCAATTGAATTGTTACAAGCCTCGAATAAGAAACTGCTAGAGGCCAATAACCCGGAGCTTGATTCAACAGATGGAGCGCATCCGGCTTGGTGGCGAGGACACGTGAATGGCGCTGAAGGTGTAACTCGTGTTATGCTTAAAGCATTCACAGAAGCCCGTCACAACGGCAAATTTTCTGATCCTAAAATGAATGAGCTTCGTGAACTTATCTGGAATGCGCGTGAGAGGCTTGGTGATATGTGATTTACCTTGAATTCATATTCGCGGGGTTCTGGCGCTTTATCGGTTGCCTGGTGCTTCTCGGAACTGTTGGATCAATAATAGTCGGGGCTATTGCGGCCGCACGCGGGAAGATGACTGTAAAGGTGGAGAAGGAAGATGACAAAGCATAAGTTGGTGGACGGCTGCGTAAAGGTCGAGGCAGGTGGTATTGCGGCCAGATGCACTTGCGGGTGGTCTTCTTTAGGACATTTCACCGGGATGGGCGCTTCTGCTGCGTTTCAAGATCACGTTGAGGAGGAAGAAGCAAAGAAAGAGAAGGTTGCAGATAGATGGTAAAGACATCTAACGATATCATACAAGAAACCGCAGCCAAATATGGGATTACAGTCCGGGCCGTCCGTGGGAAGTCAAGGGAGCCGATACCAATTGCCGCGCGCCATGAAGCCTGCTTCCGTCTCCGGAGAGAAACACAGTTGACCTATCGCCTCATAGCTAAGGCAATCGGATGGACGCACGATCCCAAGACCGTACTACACGCAATAAATAGTCACGAACAACGGCTAGAAGTCGCAAAGTTAATGCTAGGAACCCAAGAAAGGAAACTAAGATGAACGCTGAAGAAAGACTGAAAGAGATTGCTTCGATACTTCTTTCCATGCCGAAAATTGAGTTGGCAAAAGAAAGCCTCAGTAGGATTTTTGAACTTACAACTCAGAGCGGGCCTGTTGCCCCTGAGTTAGCGGTTGATATCCCGATTGATAAAGCAGGCCTTAGGGTCAACGTAGGCCGAGACGGAACCTGGATTCATTTTACGGCAATTGGACTTCACGCCTCTTTGTGTGTTGACGCACTCGCAACTTCCCGAGGCCCGATTGTTGGTGGGGCTTTAGTAGAATGGTGTAATGAGAGATGCAGACAGGCCAAAGAAATTAGAGCGGCTCGCAAGGGAGAGTGATATGCAGTTCTTTATCTCAAGAAGCAAAGCAGGCTTCATCTCAGTTGACGATGGGGCTATGTACCTTCGCAAAATCCGCGTCAATGCCCGGAGTAAGAAGGAAGGGCAGATGATCGAAGCCGAGAGCTTCGCCCATGCGATGGATATGGCCGAGACGTTATTGCCTAAAAAGGAAGAGGAGAAGCCTGTGGCTAAAGAACCCAACCCGAGGCACGACCCAGAGTGGGGCAGATACTATTTGATGAAAGCCGATGAAGAGCACAGCAACCTAAATTGGATTGGGCAGTATCTCGGGATTGAGGATCAATACAAAGAGCAAGAAGAACCTTACAAAATAATCTCCCGTCCCCGGGATGCGCGCCTTTATGAAGTTCAAAAGGTGTATGTTTGGGAGAAGGTGTGATGCCTAAGACCAGTCATGATGAAACTGTATTTTCGATGACTGACCGTGAACGGGAGATTGTTTATAAGGGTCATATTGTAACCGAGGTTGCGAAGGTCTTGACCCCGTGGCTTTGGGAAGAGAAGGCCATGAAGGAGTATTCGCCTGCGGCCTTAAAGATTTTGCGCGGTAACTCCCGGGATAAGGCGAAGCAGATTATGCGCGCTATTGCACCTTGGATGAAACCTTGGGAGACGAGCGGATTTAATTTTGAAGAGGCGATGTCGAAACTAGAACCGGCTCAAGGTGAAGTTGTATTAGGACCTGAAGATCAAATTGGCGGTGGGAAGATTGTACATGTTACCTCGGGACGTAAGGCCCCGAAGGGGAGAAATAAGTGATGGAAGCTAAAGAGCTAGAAGAAAGAGGTTTTTATCCCACACCTCGATTGCGGTGGAATGAGAATATTTTAGAACAGTTATATGTAAATCAATACACAGGGCAAGCTCGCTGGACTGTTATTCCGAAGAAGGAAGAGTGAGATGAACATTGGATTCACAGGTACACGCAAAGGAATGACACCCGAGCAGCAAGCGATGCTTCGCTGTATCTTTGGAGAGGTTTATTCTGCTTGTAACCAAGTAGGAATAAAATTGAACTTCGACCATGGTGGCGCCGAGGGTGCGGACTACGAAGCGCATTGTATTGCTAAGGTCCGCTACTTTGAGACGATCAATATTTATCCTTGCCGTGAGCTAAGGAATTTTAATTCAGTTTGGAATAATCCTCTTGAAGATTTTATGGCGAAGATTGTCCTTCACCGGCCCGCTCCACCTCTCGACCGCAACCGCGTCATTGTTGCGAAGGCTAATGGGATGATTGCTACGCCTGCAGGTTTCGAGGAGGAGTTAAAAAGCGGGACCTGGGCCACGATACGCTACACGAGAGCCGCGAAGGTTCCCTTAAAGATCATCTGGCCTAATGGTTCAGTCACAGTCGAGAATAGTAGCATCAAGGAAGTGAAGGCCGCAGACGTGGTTCAAGAGTCAAATTTAGCTGGGAAGGTTGCGAAGGTATGAGCGTTCACCAGAACCAACTTCTCAAGCTTGTTGCTGATCCGGATAAATTCGCAAAGGTTATGGATGTCCTTAATTGCTCCGATGATTTGCTTAGACAATACATAACAGGAGTACAAAGCCCACCATATGCCTTTATGAAAGAGTTAGAGAAGCAATGGGAATCAGGATCAAAAAGGATTGTGAGATGAACCGCCCTACAGAAGACCAAACGAACCTAGAGCACGCTGCTGTAGCCTCGAAACGCTCTACTTGTATCCGCCGTTCGGTCGGGTGCGTTCTCGTAGATGAGAACGGGCACATCCTCTCGACCGGCCGCAATGGCGTGCCTAAGGGCCAGCCTCACTGTAACGAAGGGTTCCCTTGTAAGGGAGCGGACGCCCCGAGCGGGACTGCGTTGACGGAATGTAAGGCTATTCATGCCGAGGTAAATGCCTTAGCGCATTGTACGGACCCGAGCCGGGTACACACGATCTATGTGACGGTGTCGCCCTGCAAATTCTGCGTGGATATGTTGATTGCTCTTCCTAACGCTAAGCGCATCGTTGCTGCGGCACCCTACCCGAACCACTCTGACTCTGAGGAGAGGTGGAAAGCTATGGGGCGTGAATGGGAGATACAGCCCATAATCGCCGTTCACTGGATTGGGATTGATATGGCGAGAGAGGAAGAAAGATATTATATCAGAAACGAAATAACCGGAGTGTATATAAGGCAGGGATTAGATAGCTGCGGCAACGATACACCTACAGCACACCAGCACAAGGCAAAAAGTTTTCCAGATGAAGAAAGCGCCTTAAAGTTTCTAGGTGCAAATAGCCACCCAAACTGGAAGGTGAAGAAGGAGAAGATCAATGGGCTGGGCTAACTGCGGAGAGGACAGCAAGGGCCGCAAGATTGGTTACGCCATCGAGGCCTTCTGCGACCACCCAGGTTGTACCGAGACTATTGACCGGGGCTTATCCTACGCTTGCGGCGGGATGCACGGGGTCGGGCCTGATGGCGCTTGCGAAGGATATTTTTGCGGTAACCATTTGCGCGGGGTACATGTCGAGGACGATTTGCCTATGATGTGTTTCTCCTGCGCCGAAGCAATCGAGAAAGAGGCAAAGGAATTTCCAAATGTCGAAGAAGACGAATATGAAGAACTCGACAAAATCCAAAGTGAAGCAAAAGCTATCGGAAGCGAAAACGATGAAACAGATAGCGATGTCGAAGCAACTTAAGGCAAAGGTGTCGAAGATAGGGAAGAAGCAATTAAAGCCCCTAGAGTTCTTCGCATCGAAGCGCGACAACAAATTAAGTAAAGATCAACTCACCAAGCTCCACGGGCGTTCGGATATGCCGGCAACATCCCCTAAGCCTCTAGCGAAAGGCGAAGAGGACTATGGGCAGGCGGTATTCGACCAGAACAAGAAGCATCTCACAGTGCTAGAACTAATGAAGCTACTATCGAAGATCAAGAACCCGGACAAAAAGAGAGTGTGGTTTGACGGATCACAATACTGGGGCAAGCTCTCGGGGCTTCGCCTCTTCGACAATGACCGTGAAGTTTTGTTAGAGAAGGGGAACTGAGATGCCGACTACAACAATCAAAATAGACAACTCCCCGTTGCCGACGGGGATCAGTTTGTCGCGCGGGCAGTATGTAAATCTGACTTTTGATTATGAAATTGCTTATAAAGATGAAGACCCTGAGGTGAAGAACCTTCGCGGCTTTATTGTTCAACCTTCAGGGCAAGTTGTCCGGGAACTTACGGCCTTGGATATTCAAAACCTGGAAGCGAACCCGAATGTTCAAAGTTGGATGCACGAACGAATTCATATTTTAGAAACGGACGACAGAGGGCCTTGAGATGGTAAGCGACCCTAAATGGAATTCTGATGTTGCGAGTAAAATTGCTAATGACTTAAGGCTCTCTGCTGACGAGCTTGAAATTTTAGTTTTTGATTTAAAAGAGTGGAGAGACAGAGCAGTGCGAAATCAAAGAATTATTGACGATATGAAGAAGATTGTTAGCCCTGAGTCTGAACTAGGTAAAATCTTGAGGGGCGATTAGGGGCCCGGGAGGGCGTTTAGGACGCCCCGGAATAAGGCCTGAGGGTGGGTTTCGGGCTCCGGGGCGTCCCGAGGTAGCCCGTTTTAAGGGAACCGACACTGCAGGACCGGATTTTAAGGCCTGAGGGGCCCCGGAAACGGGTCTTAGGGGTGGTTTTTTGATCGAGGAGAAGAGAGATGGCGAAGAGTGAAATGGACGCGGTACGTGACCGGCTCGATTTTATCGAGGGTGGTTTTGATGCTGTGGGCGGGGCTCCTTCTAAATTGAACCGCGAGTTGCTAGGCATAGCCAAGAACCTACACAACTACATCGCAAAGAAGACGGACTATAACGGGCCGGTGAGAATGGTTTTGTATTGCCCGTCTTGTGGGGCGCAGCACGTCGATGAACCTCAAGGTACTTGGACCAATCCGCCACACCGCTCGCACCTTTGCCATGACTGCGGATATATCTGGCGTCCTTCAGACGTTCCGACAGTGGGCGTCAAAGAGCTTTACACGAAAGGTCAGGCGGATCATCCCATCTGCCTCCCTCACCGGGCCGGGGTTATGGACAACTACACCATACAGGAAATCTTCATTCAGCTTTCCGATGCGGGACACAAGAAAGCAGCGGACGCAATTGCGCGTAGCTACATTAACAACAGTGCCGACACCGTAAGAAAATCGAGAAGCAATTGAAGCGCAAGGTAAAAATATATCTAGGTCCTCCCGGGACTGGGAAGACTAAGACCCTGCTAGATGAAGTCCTGCGGCTTGTCGAGGCGGGAATACACCCCAAGCGCATCGCCTATCTCGCTTTCACCCGGGCCGCTGCCGAGGAAGCGAAGCGCCGCGTTTTGGAACTGTTCCCACACTTCACCGAGGCGGACTTCATCTGGTTTCGTACAATTCATTCTGCGGCCTTTAGGCTTCACGGCCTTAGCCGCGATGAGGTGATGAATAAGAAGCATTGGGAAGAGCTAGGGGAAATTCTCGGAACAACTTTTAACATCCGGGCGGACAATACTGTATGGACAACGTTTGAAGGCGGCTCGCTCGGGGATCGTTGTTTGAAGATACATGCATTATCTCTTGCCAAAGGGATAACGTTAGATGAAGCTTGGCGCTTTGCTGATGAAGAACAACTCGCTTTTGTTACGGTCGAGAATTTCCGGAAGGAGTTATATGAATATAAGACAACTCGCCATCTCCTCGACTTCACTGACATGCTGGAACTACCTAAGCAGATATTGGACGTTGATGCCCTTATTGTCGATGAGGGGCAAGACCTCACACTTCAGCAGTGGGGGTTTGTACGGTTTATTGGTGCTGCCGCAAAATCAATTATTATCGCCGGAGATGATGACCAATCTATTTATACCTGGGCTGGTGCAGACGCCACCGCGATGCTTAGCTTTAGAGGAGATCGGATCATTCTCCCAAAAAGCTTTCGCCTCCCTGACACCGTCAAAAACCTCGCTATGGAAGTTGTCGAACGGATCAGTAATCGTATTCCAAAACATTTCGCCTCAAGAGGCGTTCCGGGAACAGTACAGTGGGTCAAAGACTTCGGAGAAGCTCCAATCAGTGTTGGAAAATGGCTACTGCTGGCCCGGCACCACTGGCAGCTAACGGATGCGGCGAATGCTTGTATGAACCTCGGGCTGGTTTACTTCCACAAAGGGAAGTGGTCCAATACAGCAGAAGAGATAAAGGCGGTCATAGCTTACGAGAGCTTGCGGCGGGGCAACCGGGTGCCTTACTCGGAAGCCCGGTTGATATGTAGCTGGATAACAGACGCGAAGACGCCCGCACGTATCCCGGGGCTAGAGAGATATGGAAGCGAAGAGATGGGGCTAGCGCCCGCAGAGGACTTGCCGAGTTGGATTGAAGGGCTGACGCGTCTCTCACCTACCATGCGCGAATATATCCGCTCGCTTCGCCGCAATGGGCAGAGCTTGAAGGAAGAGGGAGATATCAGATTGAGCACAATTCACGGGGCTAAAGGATGGGAAGAAGATAACGTGGTATTGTGTTTGGATGTTTCAAAGCGAGTGGAGAGAATGATGAGAAGAGGGGAGGACGATGAAACGCGGGTTTTCTTCGTGGGCATAACAAGGACCAAAGAAAACCTTTATTTGATACAACCGAAGACAGAAAGGGCTTTCCGCATTTAGTCGTTTAAACGCGCTATGAGGCCCTAACCAATTCAATTATAATCACAGCCGCTGAGGGGAACCCCTCGGCCACAGGAAAGGAGCATTAGATGATCTTTGGCGTCCAGTTTTGGAATTTTAAGGTTCGTTATGCCGTCAAGGGTAACAACGCGACAATCGTTCAAGCCTGCGCCCAACAGGGTCGAGGCAATACAATGTTTGTCGTTCTGGAAAACAAAGACGCTGCCATTGAGAAACTCTCTCCAAACCAACTCAAGGCACTCTACACCTTTTTCACCGGGAAGGAACTCAAGCCGTTCCCTCGCTACCTGATGGATGTGTACCCGAAGGTGAAAAAAGCATTCGATGAAGAAATGTTTGAGAAGGCGGCTGGTTTCAAAATCCCGAAGTTCAAGGACGATGAAGAGCCGCTTGAAGTCAGTGTTGCTAAATCGAAGGTGCGTGAGGCCGATTACCCCGAGTTGAAAAATACCGGGCCCGAGCCTTACAACCCCGCTACAGACAGAGACCGCTCCACCAATCCGGAGGAGACGGAAACCAAAAGCGAAGAAGAGGATACTGAAATGGCTGCTACCAAAAAGACTGCTTCCAAGAAGTCCGCGAAGAAGGCCCCGGCCAAGAAGGGAGCCGCGAAGAAGGCCGCTCCGAGTGGCGCGGGCCGCAAGTCGCCCTACGAGCCCACCGCAAAGCTCTACCCCATCGAGAAGGAGAACCCCTGCAACCCGATGTTCGCCGGCAAGCCGGGGCAGCGCCACAAGTGCATGCAGATCGTCCTCGACAAGCCCGGCATCACTTATGAGGACTTCTTGAAGAAGGGCGGAACGCTCAACGACCTTCAAGGCCTCGCTGTCCGCAAAAAGTACGTCCGCGTCAGCAAGTAATCTGCCTGCTACAATCGACTAAGAAAGCGCCTCCGGGGTTATCTCCCCGGGGGCGTTTCGCTTTTCTACCAAGGGGTGTAATTTATGATAAAAATCTTCGGGGCCGGGATGGCTGGCCTGCTAACCGCACACATTCTGAAAAACCGTTCCCCCGTCATACACGAACTTCAGCCGAGCTTACCCGACAACCACGCCGCTCTCCTCCGCTTCCGAACTAACGCAGTGGCCGAGGCAACGGGGATTGCTTTTAAGAAGGTGGCTGTTCAAAAAGGATTGTGGGATGGTAAGCGCCTCCGGACTACGGGCACGCTTCAACACAACAATCAGTATTCGCTTAAGGTATCGGGGCGCGCGACAGGCCGCAGCATCCTCAACCTCGCGCCAGCCGAGCGGTACATCGCACCTCCCGACTTTCTAAAGCGGCTCGCGCAAGGTGTTAATATTGTCTATGGAACTGGGCTAGAAGAGTTTGCAGTCCATGGCGATGGCTCTGTGCCGCTTATTAGCACCATCCCAATGCCGGCTTTAGCTAACATTCTCGGGGTTGAGCCTCAGGTGAAGTTTGAGGCGAAGAAGATATGGACAAAGACGATTACCATTGAGAGCCCCGATATTGATTTGTACCAAACTGTTTATTTTCCCGAGAGTGATATTGCTTTGTATCGGGCTTCGATAACGGGGAGCCGTTTAACGCTCGAATATGTTTCTGACCCTGAGGGGGTGGATAAGGGCGGGTGGCGTATACACCCGTTGCTTGAGCAAGTTTTCGGGATCGAAGGTGCGCAGGTAAAAGTTGAAGGAGTAAAGGCCCAGAAGTTTGGTAAGCTTCTTTCGGTCGATGATGAGGTGCGCCGCTCATTCATTCTTTATGCGACTGAGAAGTTTGGGATTTACTCTGTGGGGCGTTTCGCGACTTGGAGGCAGATACTCCTTGATGATGTTGTACAAGATGTCCAACTTGTTGATAAGATGATTGGACAAAAAGACCGCTATGGAATGATCAAAGAAATCGTAAAGAAAGGATAATAGGAAATGAAAGTTGAACTGATTAACTACACTCACGGTGCCGTTGACCTTCTTCTCTTCACAAAGGAAACCCGGCTGACGCTTGGCAAGGATACTTTCGAGAAGATACAGGCGATGTCGGAAGAGGAGAAGGCCGAAGGCCTCAAGTATATGAGCCGCACAATCCCTAGCTCTTGGGAGTTCTGTGATTATGTCTTCTTGATTACGGACGTGAGCCGCGCCTTCGCCAATCAACTCGTAAGGACGCGCCAAGGCTCCTATGCTCAACAAACGTTGCGGATGCTTATCAATGCGGCATTCACTTACGTTGTGCCGAAGTCTCTTGTCCCTCTGATGATGAGAGAACAATTCGGGATTTATCAGCGCACAATGGATAAAATTCGCGAAGGTTATAATGATATGATTGCTATGGGAGTGCCGGCGGAAGATGCCCGGGGCGTCCTTCCTTTAAACATCCACACCAACCTTGTCGCTAAATTCAACCTCCGCACAATGTCGGAGCTAGCCCGGAAGCGGACGGGCGGACGGGTCCAGGACGAATACCGCGAGGTTCTAGCGGCTATGCACTCCGCTATTCTCGATGTCCACCCCTGGGCGGAGCAGTTCCTATTCCCGAGGGGCCGGGGTGTCTTCGATAAGGTCGAGGCGTTCATTGCGAAGTTCCGGAACCAAGACACCACTCTGGCTGTCGATGCGCTCAAGGATATTGACCGCGCCCGTCAGGAGATTGGCTAATGTTCGCTTGGAAGCCGGAAGAGGAGCGGGCGAAGTATGGTCCTCATGAATTTAAATATGCAAACCTAGGTCATGGCGGAAATATGCTTTGTAAATATTGTTCCGCCACCCCAAATGAAATTGCTGTAATTGGCGATCCTAACCATTGTGAGAAGCAACCGCCTGAGGAGGGCGTGTGATGGCGCGGAAGCCAACTGTATATGTAGCGCACGCCTGGAGCTATCCAACGGACGAACACCGGGTTTGTGTTAACTGCGCCTTTGAACAAAAACGGGTCGCTTCATCTTGTAATACAAAGTCAGTATTCACCCGTTGGTCTCCAGACCCTAAAGCCTGTAAGAAAGGAACAAAAGATGCCGCCGCTAAAATTTAAAACATCAATCATCTGGGACCTGGATGGTGTTTTGTTTAAGTTCCGGGATGTCTCCAAGGAGGCTTACGCCAAAAAGGACTATGACGCGGTTGTAAGGTTCCAACTCGTAGCCCCTCCTATCCCGCAAATGGTAATGGTGGCGCGGGCTTTCGCTCTCGATAACAACTCCATCATCTTTACGGCCCGTTCCGAGGAGTACCGCAACGAAACTATTGAGCAGATAAAAGCCGCCAACATCCCGCAAGATGCCGTTTTCATGCGTCCTTACGGGAATGAAGACACGTCGCCTGTTCTAAAGATGAAGATGTACGCTCAATTTCTTGGAGATTTCAAACCCATAGCAAAGGCCTCTCTAATCATCGAAGACCGGAAAGACGTTGCGAACGCATTCAACATGAACGGCATCCCCGCCCTTCTCTACAGACAGGAGTTTTTTAAATGAGTCGTATTGTTATCACCGGAGCGTCCAGCGGCCTTGGTCAAGAGATTAAATTTGCGCTTCAAGGAGACAACGCCCAGACCACACATGAAGTTTTGGATTTCTCATATCCTGTATATGATGTGAGAAGCCCGATTGATTGCGAAGCGTTCCTTGATCATCACTGTCCTCCAGGAGAGAAACGCAAACGCTCGATTGACGTGCTCATCAACTGCGCAGGAGTTTCCCCGCTCAGCTTTATCGAGAACGCCAAAGACGAAGACTGGAATGCGATTATGGATACAAACTGCAAGGGCATCTTCAACATGACCCGGGCGGCTATCCCCTATCTGTCGGCCCGAGGACCGGACGGCCGCAAGTATCGCCCATTCGATAAGTCTGAAGGCGGCACAATTATCAACATCGGCTCCACAGCGGCCTGGACACCGATGACCTGCACCCACATCTACAACGCGAGTAAGGCCGCAGTTCACATGATGACGCGGCAAATGGCCCGCGAGCTTAAGCCGAGGCACGGCATCGATGTGTTCGCTATCGCTCCGAACGTCCTAGAGGGGACGGGGATTAGTAATTCAGTGAAGTCCCAAGTCCCGGGGCTCCGGGGCTGGACAGAGGAAGAGGCGGAAGCTAAGCAAGCATCCATGATCCCCAACGGGGTTCCGACACCCCCGAAGGCAGTCGCTGAGTTCATTGCCTTCCTCCTCCAGAACAAAGAGCGGCATAAGTATCTAACCGGCTGTATCATTCCGTATGGAGCCTAGAGATGGGTAAGGACATGTCGTGTGATGAGTTTGAGCAAAGATTAATTGAAGCGGGTTGGACGCCCGAGGACGCTAAGAAAGAGCGCGAGGCGAATGAAAAAGGTTCAATTGGCGATTGCGATGGAGACTTAGAACTATGAAGATGAATATTTTTGGGCGTGAAGCGGACTTCGATCAACTCGCTATCGCCACGCGGTTCCCATCTACTTTGATGAAGTGGATTGGCGGATCAACATGGTCTCACGACCACGCTTATAGCAGAGCGGTTGTTGCCGGTTATCCGGAGCCCAAGGAAGTTGAGTTCAAACTGTTCTATAACTATGAGCAAGACATTCCTTTTAAGGAGTTGGAGTTGATCCAGTTCCTTTCGCTTCACAATTTCCACTCTGTTTCAAACCGTGGAATATCTCCACTGGGCCTCTATGCTCCGAGCCTTTATGAAAAACTCGGAAGCATGGGTGTGGATATGCCTTTCATAAGCCATCTCGGAATTCATTGCACAGAGGAAGAGGGGAAGGATTGGCGTTTTCATCTTGGGCAGCGAGATATACACCCCGTCTGGGAAGACACCTCCTACAAGCACACCAACCCGATTATTGCCGGCAAGCGCACCTACCATAATATTATCTTCGGGAGCCGCGAGGCACTGGGCTTCGATTTCAAAGCTTGCATAAGGATCAATGCAAATGAATCGGCCTGATCCGGAGTTTGTTAAGGCGATGAAAGAGGTGAATATTCACAATCCCGTTGCGGTAATGAGATGCGCAATCGAAATGTTCAAAGAGAAAAACCGCGAGTATGGGAACAACTATGAATATTTCGGGGTTATGCTGAAAGTATTGTTCCCGTCCGGATTGAAACTAGAGACGGAAGGGGATTTTGCGAGGGCATCTAATCTCTTCAACATCATAAGCAAGCTCTCTCGCTATTGTAAGAACTTTAATACAGGCGGGCACGAAGACAGCGCAATTGATTCAATCGTCTACTGGGCAATACAACAGGAGCTAGACAATGTCGAGAACGGGGAATATGCGGATGCAGCAGTTGAAGAGGCGCAGCGTGAGTGCTCTTGTGGTGAAGAAGAAAAGCGTGAAGAAGCAAAAGCAAGAGATGAGCGCAAAGGCGAAAGGCGCGGAGCAGAAGAAATCGGAGTTGGTTTCCCGGGAAACGCCAGGGAAGGATCGCGCCGTCTCTGGGACAGCGGGCGCGAAGCCCGGGGCCGCTCGGGAGAAGACAGGCGCATCCGTATCCTCCGCATCCGCTTCGATTGCCGACGCAAACGTACCGCTGGTGATAGGCGTACAACGGAAGGTTCAAAAGCAGATCGCAAAGCCCGACCTGACGCTGGTGTTTGACACTGAGACAACAGGCCTTCCTGTTAATGGCGCTGTTGACCTAAACCTTCAGCCGTCCGTCATTGAGTTCTCTGGTACAATATTCGAGGGGAAGAAGGAGGTTGAGCATGTTGAGTTTCTTATTAACCCCGGCTTCCTCCTTCCTAAAGGTGATCCTAACAACTCAAGGGTTCCGAATATCCCGAAGATCACAGGCATCACAGATGAGATGCTAAAGGATCAACCGAAGTTCATCACCTACCTCCCGACGCTCAAAGAATTGTTCTGGGGTGTACGCCGCGCTGTCGGTCACAATCCTTGGTTTGATTTTCAAATGCTCGGGTTTGAACTTAAGCGAGTTGGGGCGGAAGGGTTCCCTTGGCCGTTAACGGTTGTTGATACAGTTCAGATGAGTATGGATATCAAGGGCCATAGAATGACGCTAACTCAACTTCACGAGCATCTCTTTGGCGAAGGCTTCCCGGCTCACCGCGCCACACCTGATGTTATTGCCTGCGCTCGTTGTTACTTCCATATTCTGGAGAATAGAAAATGAGTGGCGGAGCAGTTTGTAATTGCAAAGAGAGAAACAAACCATTAGAAAAAAGACGCTGGTGGGTTGTCGAAAGAAACGGCAACAGGTCCGCCTTCAATGGTTACCGTTTTTCACCAAGTCGTTATAGTTCTGTTACATGTGAAAAATGCCCATCTCTTTGGAGGTCAAAAGCAGATTATGTTAATAAATTAAAGACTTTGGACTTTACTCATTTTTGCGCAACAAATGGTTACAGAGAAAAGAGAGGGTGAGATGCCGATTGATGTAGATGATCTAAAGCCAGCAAACCCGTGGCATCCTATTACGGACCCGGTTACACTGAAACAGTTAGGCAAACTAATCGAGGAGCTTGGAGAGCTTCAATCTGCGTTGGCTCGCTGTATTATACAAGGGATCGATGAGCGTGAGCCGGTTACTCAGAAGGTAAACCGCGTTTGGGTTGCCGATGAAATCGCAGACGTTCTCGCGGGCATAAATCTTTTGCGTGAAGCTTATTTTGATACAGAGGAATGGAACGTTTACATTCTTCATAGACGCGAGAAAAAGCAACTACATTTGCGCGGCTGGCATCTGCTCGCTTAGAAAGGACAAGAAGATGAAAGAGAGACATATTGAGGTTGGAATTGCGATGCTTCTTAAACAAGCCCTAGAGCTAGGGCGGTTTATGGGAGCCGCCGGAGTTATCTGCCCGAAGGACGCTCCGGTTATGTCTGATGGAGAGTGGGCGGATAAGAAGGCAAAAGAGTTCATCGCTAGCTTGGAGTAACTAACATGTTCAAAAACCTATTCTGCCGCACTGAATATTCCTATCGCAGCACCTTCGGGCAAACCTCTAAGGTTCTCACTGCTGGTGGAGTGGGCATCGCTGACCGCGCTGGGACGTGGGGGCATGTTGACTTCTTCAATGCCGCGAAGAAGGCGAACGTGAAACCCGTCCTAGGCGTAGAGCTTCCGGTCATGGACACCTCGCATGAGACTAAGGTGCCTGTGTACTTCTACCGCTTCCTAGCGCGCAATGACGTAGGGCTCCGGGAGATATACCGGATAACCACGAAGAGCACAGAGGACGATAAGGGGCGGCTTAGCAGGTTGGGTCTACACGAGATAGACTGGGCCAACCTAATCGTCATCGCCCCGGATACAGACTGGAGGAAGGCCCCGCCGAAGGCATACGTTGCCGTAACGCCCGGGGCCCAGGAGTATAACGTCAAGCAAGCAATGGAGCGGGGCCTAAAGCCTCTCGCTGGTTCAAATAACTACTACCCCCGTCCCGAGCATTATGGGGCCTATGAGATTATTTCCCCGCGCTTCAAGGAGAACGTTGCCGAGGGCTTTCACATTCTCACTGAGGAAGAGTTGAGGGTGTATGTACCTTGGTGCCCCGAGGCCGCTATCAAGGAGACGGGGAAGTTATATGATCAGTGTAACGTCACGCTTCCGAAAGCGGAGATGGTTAAGTTTGAATCAAAGAAGACGCTTCGCCAGCTTTGTATCGAGGGCGCGAAGGTCCGCAAGGTTGACTTGAAAAATAGGGTTTATGGTGACCGGCTTCATAACGAGTTGACGCTAATCTCGGATAAGAAGTTTGAAGATTACTTCTTTGTATTGGCGGATATGATTGCCTGGGCGAAGCAACATATGGTGGTGGGACCGGCTCGCGGCTCCTCTTGCGGCTCTTTGACTTGCTACCTTCTAGGTATCACGGACATTGACCCTATCCACTATGGGCTCCTCTTCGAGAGGTTCATTGACGTTAGCCGCGCAGACTTGCCCGACATTGATGTGGACTTCCAGGACGATAGGCGCGAGCTTGTATTTGATTACATCAAGGAGAAGTACGGGAGTAACCGCATCGCCCGCATCGGAACCATAAGCCGGTACAAGTCGGACAGCGCCATCAACGATGTCGCAAAAGAATTGAAGGTGCCGATTAAAGAGACTGAGGCGCTTAAGGCCGCGATGCTCAAGCGGTCCTCGGGCGACGCGCGTGCGATGCTGTGTATTATGGATACGTTCACCGACAATACAATGGGGCGCGAGTTCATCAAGAAGTATCCCGCCATGAAGGTCGCGGGAGAAATCGAGAACCACGCCAACCATACGGGGCAGCATGCGGCCGGAATTATTATCACCCAGCACCCGGTTAACCATTATTGTTCGGTGGACCTACGGACGGGTGTGGCGCAAGTCGACTGGCGTGACGCGGCTAAGATCAATCTTCTAAAGATTGACGCACTAGGCCTCCGGACCCTATCTGTGATACAAGACACCTTGGAGCACGTAGGCAAGGACATACACTGGCTCCAGAGCTATCCGTTAGACGATAAGAAGGCCTTTGACGTAATCAACAAGCGCCGCATGACCGGCATCTTCCAATTCGAGGGGCGCGCGGTCGAGGGCTTGTGCCGGCAGATGAAGGTGGAGAACATCGAGGACATCATCGCTTTAACCGCTCTCGCGCGCCCCGGGCCGCTAGTCTCAGGGTCTGCAGGCGACTTCGTGAACGTCCGGACGGGTAAGAAGGCGGTTAAGTACCTCCACCCAATGGCCGAGCCTATCACAAAAGTGACCTTCGGCACTGTTATCTATCAAGAGCAGGTCATGAAGATCGCCAAAGACATCGGCAATCTGACCTGGGAAGAAGTCAACGCGCTGCGTAAAGCGATGGGCAAGAGCCTCGGCAAAGAATACTTCGATGGCTACTATGGGAAGTTTTGGGAAGGAGCGAAGAAGAATGGACTCACCGAAAAGGAAAGTCAGCACGTTTGGGATCACATGTGTACGATGGGCTCCTACGGCTTCAACCGAAGCCATGCTGTGGCTTATGGAAATGTCTCCTACTGGTGCTGTGTTCTTAAAAGCAAGTTTCCTCTTGAATACGCAGCGGCTCAGTTACGTAACTCCAAGGGGGATGATAGTACCATTCTAACACTTCGCGAATTAGTCAAAGAAGGTTTCAAATATATCCCCGTTGACGCGGAAAAGTCTGAAATCAACTGGGCTGTTAAGAATGGTGTGCTATATGGAGGGCTTACGAATATCCGGGGTGTCGGCGGTAATGCCGCCCAAAAGATTATCGATTGGCGCAATAAAAAACTCACTGAAATAAACATCGTCAAAAAAGTCGGGAAGAAAAAAGTAAAAGAAGTTGCGATGAGGCAATACCAGCTTCCGGCGGGGCTCGCGAAGAAGCTAGAGAACCCCGTTACGCCTTTCGATAACATCTTTGAAGCTGAGACTTTATTTGCTGAATACTATGAGGACCCTGAGAAGTTCGGGATACGGGGGCATGTTTGGAAAATACTTGAGGTCATCGACCAGGAACCAGATCAAAATATTGTGTTCCTCGGGAAGCTAAAGACTAAGAACGTGCGAGATGCGAATGAAACGATCAGCGTTCAAAAGCGTAACGGGAAGGTGTTGACTGGGCCGACGCTCGCCTTGAACTTCCGGGTTGCCGATGACTCTGGGATCGTGATGTGTCGAATTAAGAAGGGGCAACCCTACGAAGAGATGGCGCTGCCTATTGTTGAGCACGGGGTTATTGATGAGGATTGGTACCTTGTTCGCGGACAATACGCCCCGACCTATGGGATGGTGTTCGTTGAGAAGGTTCGCAAGCTAGAAGTAAACACAGCGTTGCTGGAGAGTAAAAATGGCGAACAAGAGGATCAGGAGAAGGAGCCCGAGGCCCAGAAGCCGAAGAAGAGTGAGAAACGGGTTGCCGCTAGATGAGGCCTCCGAAGATGAGATGGAGGAGTGGGAGACGATATACCTGGATTATGATTCACTAGGGGGCGGATGTAAGGAAACGACCGATGGTAAATGAAGGCAACTGTTATGCTGCTATTGAGCGGGGCGAGTTCCCTGGTGTTTGGAAGCGTCTTCATGGGATGCGTGGAATACCTGATTACATCGTTTGGGTTTCTCCGCGCCTCGATATCTACAAAGGACCCGATAAAGGACGGCAGTTTTTTGTAGAGGTGAAGGAGCTTGCGAAGTGCCCGCCTAACCGCACTCACATGTTTGAATTAGGACTAGAGGCCCCGCAAATTCCATTCTTCTCTGATATAGGCGGATGGCCCGGGGAGAAGTACGTACTGGTAAGATGGATGAATACACATGAGTGGAACTGGTTTAGCGGGGACACCCGTTATACCTCGCTAAGTCGCGCAATAGCAGGACCGTTTAAACGTGGAAGACTTGGTTAAAATTTCCCTTCTATAATCTCCCGAGAAAGGAGAATTGATTTGAGTGAACGTGAACCAAAGGTTTGGTTGATACAAGAGAGTTGGTCGCAAAACGCTGACCTAAGCTCTGCTCAACGTTATGGAACTGTTATGCCGATCCTTACCCCGCAAGACCACCCAGGCCGGATGCCCGGGCCCGCGCTATTCAAATTGAAGAAGGCCCTTAAGGACTACCACCCGGATGATTATATTGCTTACGGCCTCGCGGACCCGGCTGGATTGTTCCTGGCGGGGATGGTCTTCGCCCGAGAGAACATGATGAAGGAACCAATCAATTGGCTCCGGTGGGAGCGCGAGCGAGACACGGAAGGAGAAAGAACTAAAGGCGGCTTTTATACACCAACAAAAATCATCTACATCTAAGAAAGGAACATCCGTTATGGCGTCAAAGAAGAAAGCGGCGGCAAAAGCCCCCGCGAAGAAGGATAAGAAGTCGGATCAAAAGCGCGACATGTTCGCGCGGACGGTCAAGGCCAGCAACAAAGACCTTAAGCAAGTACACAGGTGCGTCGCGGAATACGAAGCGTTGCAAGGAGAATTGAATGCGCTCGAAACCTCTTGCGATGAAATCCGGTCAAAGATGTTGGAGATGCAAAGAAAAACTCTCCCCGCCGTCTTCGCTGAAGCGGGCATCCGAGATTTCACAGATCAAGATTCAGGCGCTCACTTAGAGTTGGATAGCTACCTCACCGGGACTTGGCCCAAGGAACCGAAGAAGCTCAAAACTGCACTGGGCCTCTTGAAGAAGTGGAAGGCGGAGGACCTTCTGAAGTGCGAACTGATTGGAAAGTTCTCCCGTAACGATTCAGCCCTAGCTCGCAAATTCTTTGAGCAGCTTAAGAAGGGGGGCAAGGCTGTTGTTGAATTGAAAGAACGGGTCCACCCGCAAACGCTCCAGGCGTTCTTCCGCGAGCGGCTTAAGGCAGGCAAGGATATTCCTTTTGATGTCTTCGATGGAGAGACGGGGGTTTTTGTTCGCATTGATTTTCCGAAGAGGGGTGATGATGGCGGGGCGCGGTAGTAAACGGCTGGTTGAAATTGAACTTGTATATGAGAAGGACGGCCCAGCGTCCTACATTGTTAAAAATCCTAACTACAAGAAAGGAATGAGGCAGGCGCTAGTCGCCAAGGAAGAGATTTTATTTTTACCGATGAGTATTGTTAAACGCGATGGCCACATCTTCACAATGCCGGAGTGGCTGGCGGTTGAAAAAGGCATCGAAAATCTAATAAGGGAATAAGTGCTATGGGAAAAATTGATCCGAAGAAAGCCGCTGCTGATAAAGCCGCGAAGGCCGCAGCAGCCAAAGCCAAAACGAAGAACAACAAGACCAAGCCGGAAGCCGGCAACGCTTCCTCGGGGAGCCGCGCTGTTGCTAACCGCTCCAAGGGAAGTACGGCCCTGACGACCGGAGACGCCAGGAGCCGGATGCTTGCGGCTGCTTCTAAGACTAAAGGCCACGGCTTTGAGCAGCGTGACCTTCTGATCCCGTTCGTTGTTATCCTCCAAGCGAAGTCGCAACCTTGCGTTAAGAGCAGCGACAAGTTTGTGGATGGCGCAGCGGAAGGGATGATTTACAACAACGCTAATGCTGATCTTTTCGATGGCGAAGAGGGCATCATTTTCGTTCCCACGAAGTACACTCGCCGCTGGACCCAGTGGAAGCTTCGCGGCAAGGAAGGCGATGGCGGTGGCTTCGTGAAGGACTGGGGCCAGGACGAAAAGGGCGCAATGGCGCTCGTTGTCGAGACGGACAAGAAGGGCCGCAACCTTCTTGCCGGCGGCAAGGAGCAGATCGTTGAGTCAGGCGATTACTTCGGGTTCTTGGTTGATCCCGAAAGCGGCAAGGCCGATGAGTGCATCATCTCGATGACCTCTAGCAACTGGAAAGCGGCCAAGCGCCTCAACTCCTTGATCCAAGGCTGGCAGGAGCCGAAGGGAGAAGGCGAGAGCGGAACCTACAATCCGGAAATGTACTTCCGTCCGTATCGTCTCACGACGCAACCCGAAAGCAATGACGATGGCGACTGGATGTCGTGGAAGGTTCAGGTTTACAAACCCGCCGATCACCCGGATGATGAAAGCTTCCTGACCTTCGATCTGCCGGGCGGGGAAGATATCGTCAACCGCGCTGAGCAATTCAAAGATAGCATCAACAAGGGCGAAGTCCGGATGAACTACACTGACGAGAACCGTGACGCGGACAGAGCCGCGCAAGGTGACGGGAAGTTCTAAGAGCCGAGGAGAGGGGTGCGCTAGGCCCGTCAACGCTTCCTCCCTTTAAGGAAGTCTTGCTGGCGCACCCCGCTTCGCTACAAAGAAAGGGAATGAAGATGTATCGCTGGACAACACACCTCTCTGACCACGGCTCAATTCATTTGTTCCGCTCTCCACACCCAGGGCATGGAATTCCGGTTGCTATATTCTCTCCAGAGTTTCACAAAGAAGCGGAACTGGTGCGCCGTCTTCTCCACGAACAAGAAGAACAAAAGGACGAACCGATACCCGCCCGCCACGACTAGGGCCCCGAGGCCGGTTTTGAGCCGAATAGGCCCCGGGCGGATAGTGAATTGCTTGTTTTGTTGGGGAATATGGCTGAAATAGGGTTTTGAGCCCTACACTCTATATATTACACTCTTAATCGAAGGACGGGCCTACGGAGCCCCTCCCGACCCCTCCCCCGGGGCGGACAAATACGGGGGACGCGAAAGCTGACTGGTTGCGAACCCGGAGGAGACTTAGAAATGTTCCCGGAAGAAAGCGCAACTAGAGGCCCGCAACGGTAGCCAGGACAGGCCCTCTAGCGCACAGCGCGGGACTAGGGCATCAGGCGAAGGGCGAAGCCCTACCGAGGCGAGGTGAGACAGGGAGCCCAGACCCCTAGTCAGCACGCGACATCGAAGCCCGAGGAGCGAGCGCCAGTCGCATTAGCTCTAGGACTTAGGACCCGGCCAAGCCGGAAGATAAATGCGATACGTGACTGCCGCTGTGAAGCTCAGTTGAACGCGCATACGTTAGAGGCCCGAGACGAGTGCCCAGGGGCTTGCCCGGGTACAGGATCGTTCTCTACCGGAGAATGACCGCCTGATTAAATACACCCGTCTCCCCCTGGGCACGCGCCTCGGGCTTCTAAAAACTAAACAGCTTACAAAATCGAAAAGAGAGCGGGCCGGTTGGTCCGCTCTTTTACGTTGTGGATGGCTCCACAGCGCTGACGATGATGGCCAGTAAGCCTCTCAAGAAAGGAACATCAAATGAAAATTACAAAAAAATCACAGAATGAACTTCTCCGCGCTGCTAATAAATGCATCAACATCTTTATTGATGGGCAGGTTGTTGTAAATGATAAAGGCATCGAGTTCTCAAGTTCTATCATAGATACAATGGGCAACATCGCTGATTCAAGCAGCTTACAGACTTTAAGGCAAGACTGCGAAAGGATAATTGGAGCGGGCCTCGGGCCGATGTGGATTGGAATTAAAAACTCCAAGCTAATCTTCTGGGCTGTTTTTCATAAGCACATCTAGGGAGAACTAAAATGGGACGGACAATCTGGACTAGAGCCGAAGACATCGCGCTGATCGTTCTCAAGGACTACGACATTGACGATGCCGCTGATATGGCGCTAGAGGAAATCCACCGCGACCCTTCGCAAGACGATCAAGAGATTGCGAACAAAGTCGCTCACGCTATCGGCCAACCGTAGGGAGATGAAAATGGATAGAGAAACTCTCAAAAAGAAAGTCGCTCACGAAATCACCAAAGAATTATTCAGCGTGAATAATTTGATGATAGATGTCGATGTAAGTTTCCACTCGACAAACGCTGAAGTCGACACCTTCGTTGCAAGGGTGCGACTTTCAAAATGTAACATCGAGGTTCTGGAAGAGATATGCCAGAAGCTAAAGATGCTCTGCATGAACAAGGAGACTTTCGAGTGTGGTGGGCGTCTCTTCCTCCTCGGAGATAGCAACGACCCGGAGGCCGTCTGGTTCGCTGACGGCTTCATAAATATTTGGCTTCGCACCTGGAAGGAAAAATAAGATGGAAGCTCTCAACAACATCGACCACTCCCGCTCATACGCAACCGAAGACCTTTTGAAAAAGCACATCAAAAAATACGGCTTCGACAAAGAGCGTCACATAATCGTCCTCAACCGGGAGCATCGGTTCACTGCGATCTTCGCCAACCCTCAGGGACAGGGCCGTGACGCAAACGTTGCCGCAATACACATCGCCCAAAAAGGCTTCATGGTTTTCGGCTAACTTAAAAAGGAACATAAGATGACCGTTGGAGAATTGATTGAACAACTTAAGGGGTTAGACAAAAACCTCCCCGTCCACTTCGCCTACAACTATGGAGACTATTGGAAAACAGTTGTGGCCCCGGAAGTCTCTAGCATAGAAGAAATGCCCGTAAAACATTCATCATATCACAACATGCCGAAACTCATCGAGGATGATGAGAGTGGGGAAACTATTTCAGCAATCGTCTTGCGCTAGGAGAATTGAAATGAGAAGAACAGAACCATCAACGCTTCAGCGCCGCGAGTTTGCTAAAAAGCGCATACAAGCGTTGGACCTTGAACTTCAAGCCTTGTCTAAATTCCCTAACCCATCGAAAGGAAAAATTCGCTCAATAAAATGGTCCATCGTTAAATTTCAACGCATCCTCCAAGGAAGGAATTAAAATGGCTAACCTACAAAAGAAGATCATCGTCAACGAAGTCTACGGCTCTGCCGCCTCCGGCAAGCCGGATGTACGCTTGGGCTTCCGCGTCATCGAGGCCTTCAACACTATCCGCTATAAGATCGGCCAGGACATCCACCCTGTCGAGGTGGAAGAGCTTCTTGAACGCGGGATCATGTCCGTTGTTACCCGGGACAAGATTTACTCCGACACCGTCATCCCTCACCCGAATAGCAAATAAGGAATAACCACATGTCTAATAACACACCTGACATGAACAAAATCCTCGACCGCGTTGTGAAGCTCCTTAAGCTCGCGAGCAACAACCCCAATGCGGAAGAAGCGGCATCTGCGGCCGCGAAGGCCCAGGAGATCATGACCCAGCACAACCTGGACATGGGGTCGATTGAGCGGAAGTCCGGAGCCACGGACGAAAAGCGCGAGAAGGAAGCCGTGGAAGGTAGCTTCTACAAATACAACCACGACTTATACGCAGCTGTCGCCAAGCTCAACTTCTGCATGCACTGGATCACGAAGGAGATGATTCAATCGCAGCTTCCTCCGAAAAACTCAAATGACCGGCGGGAATGGAAGTCGCAAGGATGCCCGGAAAATTTCCGTATTCTTCGCCCGGTCCACAAGCTCATCGGCCGCAAGGTCAACGTCGCAATGACGAAGGTAATGGTTGGATATCTCGACCAGGCAATTGAACGCCTTCTTCGGGAGTGGATGGCCGAGTACAACTATGATTCAACAATGCTCTTCTCCCGGAAAGCAATGAACTTCCGCGAGGGTGCTGTGGCGAACCTGATCGACCGTATCCAAGAGGAGCGGGACCGCGTTGACCTAGAGCGCCAGAAGAAGGCGAAGGAAGAAGAGAGACGGGCCGCACACCCCGCCTCGGCTCCCTCGACCGGGACCGCCTTGGTGTTGGCGGACTATGCCGCATCGGAAGAAGCCGGCAACTATGACGCTCGCTATGGCGAAGGGGCCTGGGCGAGACGGCAAGCGCGACAAGTTGTCGATCCCGACGCTATGGCGAAGTATTACGCCAAGATTGAGCGGGAAGAACGCTATGAAGCCGAAGGGATGGAATGCCTCGCTATCTTCCATCCTAAGCTCTACGCCCGCATCATCGAGAAGGCCGCGAAGGAAAAGGCCAAGGAAGAGGAAAGCAACCGGAAGTACTGGGAGCGCCAAGACCGCAAGGAAGAACGCGAGGCCGCAAAGCGCGACCACGGGGCCTTCAACGCAGGTCACGCGAGAGCCGAGAAAATTTCTCTCAACCAACAGGTTGGTTACGATCCTCTCAAGCAAGTCAAATAGGAGTAATGGAAATGAAAAATAAGCAAGAATGCACCACCTTCATGATGATCAGTATCAATGGAGCGATGGAAGAGGTTGAAGTAACTCTCCCTACTAAGTTCAAGGTGTGTCCAAGGTGTTCAGGGAAAGGAACGCACGTCAACCCTTCGATAGATGGGAACGGCCTAACCCAAGAGGACTTCGATCAAGACCCCGACTTCAAGGCCGACTATCTAGGCGGGGCTTATGACGTAGCTTGCTACAGGTGCGAAGGCCAGCGGGTCATCGCCGTCCTCGATAGAGCGAAGTGCACGAAGGAGCAGATAAAAGCCTACGATAATGAGCGAGAGGCTATAGCAGAGATGGATGCTATTCAGGCCGCTGAAAGACGGTTCGGGTGTTAGGGGGAAGACATGAAACAAACAACCTTAGAAGAGTGGTTTGACCTCGACCCTCGGATTTCATGGAGGCCGGTAATAATTCTAACAACACAGGAGATGACTTTGAAACCCTCCCCGCTTACGGCAGCTGAGCAAGAGGCTTTGAAAAATCCTAGCCACTACGAAGTCACAAGCTTCGTAGACAAGCGGGGCGGGGAACCTGATCGCATAAAATTCCGCAACAAGGGAGATGCGATTGAATACAAGAGGTCAAACCCTCGCCGCATGCTCTTTGTCGTAGGGAAGAACGGCCTGCGCGTCATTAGAACCTTGGAGGATATTTAATATGGACCAGTTTGGATATCCAGAAAACGTATGGGAAGAAAGCGCCCATGATAACTTCCACAGGCGAATGATGATGGAAGGTCGCTTCCTCTTAATCTGGCGGAATGAAGATGGGCGGAATGAAGCCCGCTTCCGCCGTCTCGCTGATGCTCTTGAATATGCAACTAGCGGGAGGCGCGAAGAGTTTGGCGGGGTCTACCAGCCTCGGCTTTATGACTGTAAGCGGCACATGCGGCTTAAGATTGTATCTCCTCGCTTCCCGTGGAATGAGATTTAGAAAGGAATATGAACATGAACGAACTTCAAAAATCCAACGCTCTCCTCTTCGCGCTCCAGACCTTAGCTGGGGAATATGAGCAGTCAGGCCGTGCCTCGACCGCCTTGCGCGTTCGGGAGGCCACCCTAGCCCTCTCTACCTCCCCGGACAGCATGGTGCGGCTGTACGACATCCTACAAGCTGTTGCGCGGAAGTCTAGGAAGGGCGACGCTGTTGTGGAGCTAACGGATGATGAGCTTCATGAACTCGGCCAGCGGCTCCTCAAGCTTGTCCCGGGAGGTTCTGAATTTTTCTCCAAGCTCGGAGACGGGTTCAAGGTCGATGTCTTCCGCTGCCTCGACTTCCTAGATGAACACCGATACGCCCGGTTGGAGCTAGCCAAGATAAAAAAGATGAGCGAGCCGCCGAAGCCCGAAGACCCGAGAGTATACCCAACCCGCGAGATTGTCCGGCGCAATGGAAGATACGTCCAGTGCCAGGTCATGACGAAGTGGACTAGTTCTTCTGACTGCCCGAAATGGATCGCTTGTAATGACCTAGAGACAGGTGAGCAATTTATTGCCAGTCAACGGATGGGCGCCTGGATGGAGGTGGATATCATCTTCTTCGCGGATCAGATAAATGAAAAGGAAATAAGGCTTAGCCGTATTTCTAAAATCGCCCGTGCTGATGAAACAGATAATCTATTGACGGCAAGCAGTCGGCTTAATGCGGCGATAGATATTTCAACAGGTGATAAATGAATACGAACAAGACCCCAGATGAAATCGGGCGCGAGGAGATTGCGAAGATGGCGCGAGCCGATGGCGAACACACATTCGCGCGGGAAGTCCTAGCTGGGTGCTGGGACCACCGCAACGATGTTAGCCGAGCAATTCAGCGGGCTCGCGACAAAGAGAAAGCCAACCAGAAAATGAAGAGGGAGGGGAGGTGAAATGGTAACTGTATATTCAAAAGCCCCGCCCGGGAGAAAGAGGCTTCATTGGTTCACGGAAGGCGATGACATAAACGCAAGCTATTGCCGAAAGTGTAAGATGACGCGGCGGGAAGTCGAGAGGCGCAACAAGTTCATTTGTGAAAGGACCGAAGCATGACCGTTCGGCCTCTAAAGAAAGGATGGGAGAAACGGCAGTGTCAGTTTGAAGTCGCTCGCCCTCCCGCCCATCGCTGCGCAAAAATAGCGAAGAGAGGAAGCGACTTTTGCCAACACCATGAGAAGGCTGGCTATGCCGCCAGGGCTGTACATAATATCGATTGGGGAGGCGAGAAGGCGATGAGAGAGGGTAAAAAACAACCCCTCCCGACCCTAAAGGACAAGCTGATACAAGCTTTCGGTCTAACCCCTATTGCCCCGGTAAAGTGTCAGTGTGGGGCGCCAGTTTGTAAAAAATACGGTCTAAGCATCGGACTTTTTTATCAAGGCTCGGGCTTCTACGAAGATGAAGCGAAGCTAATCTGCGAAGCTCTAAACAAAGGGAGAGGCCTCAATGCCCAATCGCGCTGAGTTCTTCGATCCCGAGAGGCGAGAGAAGTATAAGGTGCTTGCTCTCGTCATGGTGGACTACCTTCCCGGGGACATCTACGCCTACACAGACCGCGAAGGGTGGCACAACATCTTCGTGAAAGAAGAGTTCTACTCCCGCACTAAATCGGTCGAGGTAGCCAAGCGATTGATCAATCAACTCAAGCGCCTCATCCAAACCGATTACTATGAGCTAAAGACCGAGGCCGGGAAGAAGGAGTGGGATGAGCAACAAGCCGGGATAGCCGCCCAATACAAGGTAGCCCTAGAGCGGGTGGAAGACCTGGAGGCGCAGACAGAGCGAGCCCGGGAGGTGGTATTAGACCTACAGCACGATAATCCATTCCACCCGGTATTGAACCCAAAGAAAGGATCATGAGCTATGGCTAATTTTAAAGGTATGCCAAATGAGGCATTGAACCTCCGCATCAAGCGCCTGGAACAAGTTGTAAAGGAGCTTTCGCGAGAGCTTGAAGGAAGAACCGAAAACCAAAGGCCGGATGTTCTTGAGTATCTTAAGAAGGCGCAGGGCTCTCTTCGATCTGCTTGGGAGTGCTTGTAATGGCGAAGAGAAAGATGGAATGTATCGAGTGCGGAGATAAAAAGCCGCTACCATTTTATGAAGACCCGCGTGACCCTCCTAATGAAGAGGGGGAATGCCTTTGTCTCGGCTGTGTAACCTGGATAACCGAAGATGTTGCTTTTGAACTTCGGCACCGGGCAAAGGAGCTTGATAGAGATGTGAAGAAATTCAAGAAACTAGAGGCGAAGCAAAAGAAAGGAACATAGCTATGAATACCAATGTAACAAACATCATCTTCCGGATCGAGGACACAGATGTCGGCGGCTTCCTCCGCAAGATGGTCGAGGCCGGCATTACGATCTGCCCTGAATTCTCCCCCGTCATCGAAACGAAGGAACGGGGAGATATTCCTGAGTTGACCTCTGCCCAAATGCGTATCTATGGGAACATGCACAAGGGCATCGTCTACCGTACCGTGGAGCTTGGGAGGATTGGAAAGATGCTCGCCGGCACTGCCGGGTTTCACCTCCGCTCTCTTGTGCGGTTGAAACTAGTGAAGCATCCGAAGCGCGGACAATGGGTGAAGGTGTAATATGGCCCGAGGTATTTTGAAAGCCGCAGGGGTTTATCCCACATACTTCTTTAAAGAGAAGGACCCGGAGATTGACGTCATGCGCACGCGGGTCGATGACTTAGCGAAAGCAAACAACGTCTCGAAAGGTTGGGTCATCCGGGAGGCTTGCCGCCGGTCGAGGGTTAGCCCTAACACTGTCCATGGATGGTTTGAGGGAGGAACCCGCAAGCCCCAGTCCGCTACCCTCAAGGCATTCGGTAATGCTCTAGGGGGCTCTAACAAATGGTCTTGGGCTAGTGCCCGGGCTTGGGCGAAGTGAACCCGAACCGAACTAGGAAGATGAAGGATGGATACTCTGTTGTCTTTGGGGGAGAGGAGCTTGCGCCCCGCTTCTCGACCCGGGGCGGGGCTAAGGCTTACCTAGTGGCCTTAGAATCAGGCAAGCGCAAGCCCGAGAGAGTGAAGGAGAAGAAGAAGGATAATGCGCGCCTCTTGAAGTGCGAGTGCGTTACCTGCGGCTACATCTCCCGGGTTGCGCGCAAGTGGATACGCGACGTTGGACCGCCTTTGTGCCCCGATCACGGGGCGATGATTTGTGAGGAGTAGAAGATGAGAAAGTTTATTGACTTCGTTCAGGATATGGACATGGTACAGATATGGGGAGCTTGTATCCTCCTCGGGATTATTGGAGGCGTTATCGCTTCGATTTATTCCGCAATCTTTGTGTGGTGAGCGAGATGGGTAACCACGACCGAGCGAGAGCGGCTGTTAAAATGAGGCTTATCGGTCACACATATAGGAGCATCGGAGAGCGCCTTGGCGTAAATACACAAAGGGCTTACCAGATTATTCAGTGGATGATAGGGCTGTTGCTTGATCCTTTGTTTCCTCCGGAGACGCCAGAGGATCAATACCTATCGGACGCCATTTCTAATTCGCCTTACTTAACGATGAAGGGGCGGGTTGTGTTCCTCGATAACCAGATGGAGAACTAAATGTATTGTGTATTCGTTACGTGGAGCGTTGGCCGTGGGAAGAAGCTTAAGAAGAAATTTGAAAGCCCAGAGAAGTACGAGCCTTCAAAACAATTCGCTTATTGGGCTCACCGGATGCTCGCAATCTATGATGATAATTTCAACTGGACAATGGGAGCTTGAAATGAAGAAAGAAAAAGTTGCCGATGACTTCTTCACAATTAAATCGCGTCGGATCGCAGCCAAGAGCCGCAGCGGCTATCCGGTCGAGGCGATTAAGCTTCTTGGGCGAGATGGGAAGGCCTACCCGGTTTTTCACATTAGCCTCGGGCCCATTACAGAGGTGTTCTATGACATCCGGAAAGCAGTTGCGTTTTAAGGGGATTAGCATGTTCATCAGAGAGAACGTATCAACAACAAAGGAAGAAGCGATTGATATGGCGTTTGAGTTCGGTTCAACTCTAAAGAACAACGGCTGGTTCGGAACCGATCTCAGATATGCCGAGGCGCTATGGATAGACGAATATAAGGACAAGACATTGTACCCTTATCTTCTCTTTGGCTTCCGGGCTGGATACCTCGGGGAAGAGAAGCCGACAGTTGCGTATCTCGAAAGCAATGGAAAGAAGGAATTGGCACAATGAAAACCCGCCATAGCCTTTATATGCTTGTCGGCCCTAAGAATGAACTTGTGTTCTCTCCTCCTGGTACAACCGCACAAGATGCCTGGTGCAATTATGAAAACACCCGCCTAGAAGGAGATTACATAATGGGGACTGGAGCCGACCATAAGAACCTTCACGCCAGAGGCTTCCGAGCCCGCAATGTTTTAATAGAAATTCAGGAGTAGAAAATGAGCGATAAAATTCCACCCTATGTTTTTGATCTAGACAAATGGCGCAGGGAAGCGCGTGAACTTGTTTCAAAAGGAACAGCCGCTATGTTCCGTGTTACCCAGACTGAAGGAGAAGAGAAAGAGAAAGCACTAGCGGAGATGAAGGCATCAGCTGAACAGCTACGAGGCAGCATAGGTTTCAAGCCGGTCACAGATATTCTAAAAGCTCTCGACCAAGCCGATTATTGGAAGGGATTAAAAAATCTAATCGGGTTCGTTCAAGACGGTTCTAATACAACTGTAAAAATATTCTGGGATGACGCCACCACGACTGCTTATATCCAAGTCGGAAAGAAGAGTTACACTGGCACTAGCCTAGATGAAGTTTTGAGAAATGCGATTGACGCACAAGGAGCCGCACCACTGTGATTAATAAAAAGCGCCGTCCTCTCGTTATCACTACCGGCCCCCGGAATTGTACGTTGTCCGGGTCCGTGAACGCGAAGATATTAGAAGCTATCCGCGACATGCCCGGCCGCAAGCGTTGGGATAACAACGGTCAACTTCTATTCGAGCCGAGTGCCGCGAATATCCGACACCTCAAGAAAGAACTTCCTGAGGCGAAGTGGATTGACGAAGGAAAACGCCTCAAGGAAATTGAGGAGGCCGACCGGCTAGAGAAGGCAGGACGCGAAGGCAAGAAACGCAAGCTCCCGCCCGAGGCCGCGAAGTCATTCCCCTTCCGCAGAAAATGTTATGAGCACCAGTTAAAGTCCTTCCACCGCTTCAAGGATGCTAAATATTTCGGCCTCCTATTCGATATCGGGACCGGAAAGAGCAAGGCGATGATCGACATTGCCTCGTACAAATACATGAAAGGTGAAATTGATTGTTTCTTCATCCTAGTCTGGCCATCCGGGATCGCAGAACAATACGTGGAGCAAGCCCTTATTGATCACGTTCCCACGGACGTTAAAACGATATCAGATTGGTACAGCCCAAAGCGCCGTAAGCACCACGACCCAAAACTGTTCATTGCGGGCGATAAGCTACGCTGCTACGCCATGAACATCGAAGCCATCTCGCGCCCCGGTGAAGGCCGAAGGCTCGCTGAAGGTTTCATACGTTCGGGCCGGTGTATGTTCTTAATCGTGGAAAGCTTCACAATAAAATCCCCGTCCTCGGAGCGTTCGGAATGGTGCTGGAAATGGGGCGAGGAGGCGAAGGTGCGCGCCATCGAAACGGGGAGCCCTACACCGGAGGGGTTGGAAGACCTGTTTGGACAGATGAAGTTCCTGTCTGAAGATGTCTTGGGCTATAGCTCCTTCTATACATTCCGCAACCGCTACTGCGATGTCATCCCAGCCTATAAGGGTGCGCCTCATGGTGCGGTGAAGATAACGGGCTATCGGAATGTGAAGGAGTTGTGGGACAAGGTAGATGCTCACTGTATGCGGGTTAAGGCTGAAGATTGCCTCGACCTTCCGCCCGCGCGAGATGTTGTTATTGATGTGAAGCTTACGAAGGAGCAAGAAAATCTCTACAAGCAGTTGAACGATAAGTTTGAATACATGATTGATCATTCGGGCGGGCATGTAAAGGCCGACCAGGCTATTACCCGGATGATGAGGATGCAGCAAGTTGTCTGCGGTCACGTCCCGATTGTTACGAGCACGAATGACGATGGGTCGGAGAATGTTAGGGCAACGCGCGTGCCGAGTAACCGGGCGCAAGCAGCTATTGACTTTTGGATCGAGGGCAACAGAGCGCCTATGGTTATCTGGGCGAGGTTCCACGCTGACTTTGATATTCTAACCGAGGCCTTTGGAGAAATAAAAAACCCGCCTCGGGTCTATCGCTATGATGGAACGATAAGCAAGACTGACCGTGCCCGCTTTCTAAATGACTTTATAACTAAGAAAGCAGGCATCATGTTAATCAATCAAGCCTCCGGGTCAGCGGGGCTAGATGGTCTACAAAAGATGTGTCAGCTTGTCTTGTTCTATTCGGAATACTTCGACAGCCTCTATCACTACCAGAGCAAAGGCCGAACCCGAAGGATTGGCGCGGTAGGGTCTTGCCTTTATGGACGGCTCCGCGCGCCTAAGACGATTGACGATTACATCCACAAAGCAGTCGTCAAGAAGATAACTGTAAGCCGTCTCTTTCTGGATGAGCCGGAAGGTTGGAAAGAATTAGCATCAGGAGGTTGAAATGGATTACGAAAAAGAGGCGAAGGAAGTTGTTAGACGGTGCTTTGAGGGTCAGCATTATCTTATTGTCGCGGACTTGTTGCGCAACGCCTATCCTCAATCGCAAAGGGTCATGGCGATGGGCGCGATTGTTAGTGGGGCTCTCCTCTCTATCGAGACAGGTCAGACAAGTAAGGCCCTCTACATGGCGATGTGTTCGGAGGCTTGGGACCTTATGTCCTCGGGGTAGAGGATCGATTGCCGCAAGGCACAGTGTCGCTCGCGGCCTTCCTCGGCTCCCGTCCTAGCGCGCGGGAGCCGGGGCCACCCTAGGGTCTTGTTTTAAGGCCTACAGGGCGGCTCTTAAGTCCTTGAAATATAAGGGTTTTTAGCCATTAGTTTGAATACCAGCTAAGTCGTTGAAAAATAAGGGCTTTTAGGCCCTTTTATGAGGGGCTATCCGGCCCCTTTTAAGGCCCTGCAGTGGGCCTTCTCCTTCCCGGGTCCACCCGTAGCTCTCGACCCGAGGAAGGTACACAGCTGCGTACGGCATCGAGCCCGTGCCAGCCTTCGGCCCTAGAGCCGGAACCAATCCCCCACGGACAAAAAAATAGGGAGCGCAGTTTCCCGCGCCCCCTGAGTTTATGGCTACCAATTTCGTTTTGTATTTAAGGTCCAGAATAAACTTTGAATGGGCCGATAGAGCCGACTGAATTGCCGAACCACAAAGCCGGGTGCGGGTCTTGATCAAACATTATTAGACCCGGGGTAAGTGACCCTGGCGTCTCTACCATAACAACAATATCATCGACCTTATAGGTCACCGAGATGCCCGGGAGATAATCAATCCGCAACTTGTGGGTAGACCCCGGGGCATATATTGTTCCGTTCGTAGCCCCTGCATAAATTCCCGAGTACACCCAGGCATAAACATTTCGGTCACCCGTAAGCGTCCAGCAGTTCAAATACAGCGCGTAATATTTCCCTGTGTCTCCTTCGCCTGCCCCCTCTCCATCATAGATAACCGGGCCTACAAATGCAACCGGGGCGGTGCAATCATTTGTCGCTGTAACCTCGGCCTCAACTGAAATGGGCTTGAGACGGGGAACGCTGTTTGCGTTTATGAGCGCAAAGGCAGGAATTACATTGGAGGTGTAACCGAGCTTACCTGTGCCGAGTTGGTAGCAGACATTAGGTAAAGGCCCCGCGCAAGGCGAGCCGCCCTGCTCATCCGGAAGCAATCCCCAGACTGCCCCGGGCGGTAGACTACAGCTAAAAGGATGAACGTGCCCTGGGCCCCCGCAAACGAGAGATTGCCCGAGCGGGGCATTCCAATCCGCCTCAAAGACAAGAGAGCTTGGATTGGTTGGGGTGGGGTTTGGCCCCGGGCCGGGAGACGTTCCCCCACCACAAGCCGATAGGAAGAGAAGAAAGATAAGCGCGAAAGTTTTATTCATCGAGAAGCCTTTCAAAAAAATAGACGCGGGGCCCAGTCCGCACACAGGCCCCGCGCCCTGTTCCTCGCGCCCAAGGGGAGGCTCTAAAGCGCGAGGACAACCGTCAGTTCAAACGTCCTCGCCCAATGTGAACATTAGGAAGAGGGCCGAACACAGTTAGGATCACATAGATTATGACGACAGCGAGAAGAAGCCAGGTTGCGATCTGCTTGAACCTAGCGTCAATGAAGGGAGCCGCGTTGATAAGGAACACGACAACACCAACAATTAGGATGAGAGCGATTAGAGAAAATAAGTCCAAGGGCGTAGTCTCCTTTATAGAGTTAAGTGAAATGCGCCCCGCAGCCCTTTATCCCCGGTAGTGGTGGACGATCAAGACAACTATAGACATTATCACCCCAACAATTGACGGCTTGTAGCTAATCGTAACTAGAGGTGCGCTGCTCATCGAATTAGCGAGACAAACCAGAGCAGCATAGATAACCGAGATAGAAAAGACGATCCCAGCAAGAACATACGCCATCAAGGCTTGCACTCCTTCGGCGGGTTGTCCGTACAAAGACAAGTGTGGTTTTTAAGCGAGTAGGTAGCATCCGCCGAAGACTTCGGCCCGTCACTTAGGTGATAAGGATACGGGCGATAGAAGAGGCAGAAGTCGTGTATTGTAGTCGGAAGCTTAGGGGCGTTCCCATCGTGAACGCACGAAGTCGTCAATAACAGGGTCAGTATTAGCGCGATTGGACGTGCGAACTGCATCGAGCGTCTCTGCATTTGATTTCGCTGTAGCATTTGCTTCCCCTTGTTTCTCTATCGCGGTTGTCTTCTTCTCTTCCTGGTTGTTCTTTACGATGTCGGTGACGTTCTTACCGAGGCCAAGGAAGAGTTTTATTGCCTCCCACCACCCCACTTATTTATTCCAAGTCGCTAGGAGCTTCGTAATATTCACCGAAGCGGTAATGGCCGCGTTAAGCGCCACATTAAGATCGCCGGCATAAGGCGAAGCACAAACACTCCCCGGCCTCGGGGGCTTAGGCGGGGAAACGTTTGCAGATAACCCCACGGTATCGAGGAGAGCCCCCTCAAAGTCCATCCCATTTTGGTCGATGACCCCGGGGAGAGTGGCCGCGAGGGTCTGGAATACTTCGTTGGCCTTTACGATCCCGCTACAAACGGCGGTGAGTGTGACTTGCTTATCAAAAGGTTTATCCTTGTTGGCGAGCTTCCCGTCAGAAGAGCAAGCCGCCATAGAGAGGGCGACCAAGATAGCGGAAGTCAGAATAACTAATTTTGTGCGGTTCATCTTTTAGTCTCCTGTCTTTGGTTGTAATGTCGAAGGTTCTGGAGTTTTAGGGTCAGGCGTTTTAGGTTCCGCGGAAGCCGATGACATGTGAACGTCTGCCGTCATTGTTGTCTTCCCAGGTGTAGGCGGGGGAACTTCGTTTTTTGTGATGGCCTCCTTGCTGGCTCCCCATTCATAAGAGGCAGCGGTAGTAAGGACACCAAGGAGAAGCGAGCCCCAACCGATGACTGCGGTTTTATCCTCGGGCTTCATATTGCCGAAGACGATTGCCCCGAGGATTAGGATGAAGAGGAAGATGACTGCGATGACGAGAAAGAAGGCGAACTTTTCATTTCTTTTGCGCTTTTCCATTTAGGCTACCCCCTTGTAAAAACGATGTGCTCCGATCATTGTTGTGTATGTTGCGGGCGGAGCAACTTGCTCCCCCTTCTTATTCTTGCCCGAAACCCAGGTTGGTTCCGGAGTGCCGGCGACATAGTAATGAGTTGCCCCGCCGGTCGGGTCCTGGGTCTTCCCTGCGATTGCCGCTTCAACCTCTTCGATACAGATTTTCATAGTGGGATCGTCAAGCGAAGCTTCACAAACCCTTACCCTATTTTTATCATCGTCATTCCACATCGAGTAGGCATAGCCGAGCATTACGCAAGCCGCGAGGGTCTTACGGGAGTACCAAGCCCCTGCCCTGTGCCGATTAAGCACAGAGTGGACTTGGGCCCGAATACCGTCGCGGCCTTGATCGCTTGCCTCGCCATAGGCAGTTAGAGCGAGGAGAATAGTATCACGATCCCCAGAGTTCATGAAGCCACCATAGGCCATGCGGCAATGACCGCATCAGCTTGCTCTTGCGTACAGCATTGCGCGTCAACCAGGATAACGAAGAACGCTTGGGTTTGGGGAAGAGTGAAGGTGTTAGCTCCGTTGTAATAAGTGATAGTTCCTCGGGCCGCTCCCCCGGCCGCAACAGCAGCGTCAATAACCGCTTGGAATGCCGCAACGCCAGCCGGGATGCCGCCCAAGGCCCCGATACAAACGTCATTGTATTCCTGCTTATTTATTGTCTTCGGAACGGGTGGCGGAGGTGAAGGGGCAACCGAAGCTGTAACAACACCATCTGTCACTGTAACAAGCCACCCGCCATTAACCGTAACACCATCTTGGATAGGGAGCCAAGCCGGTACACCTCCAACCTCTTCAATATATTCCGTAACAAAAGAAGTGGTGATGGCTAATTCGGCGTTTTCTCCATAGCATACATCCGTGCCCTTTCCATCAACAACTCTGCAATATGCGTTCATGTTATCCTCCTATGGGAAGTTGATTAGGGCAACAAAAACATATCCGGCGCCACCAGCCCCACCGGGGGCCCAGTCTCCTGTCGTACCACCGCCACCACCGCCACCGCCACCAAGTCCTCCTACAGCGCCCAAGCCTCCTGTCCCATTTACACCACCACCACCACCACCGAATATTCCGCCAGCGCCACCAGGCTGTGCAGCCCCGCCAGAAACAGAGCCTCCAGAGCCGCCGCCAAACGCCCCTCCTGCGAGGCCAGGGCCGCTTGGGGCAACTCCAGCAGCCCCATAAAACATGTCCCCTGTTCCCGGACTCATAAGCCCCCACGGAAGAGGATACCCTGGGCCTGACGCGTCAGTTGCAGTAACGCTCCCCACACCAGGGAAAATAGCAGTCGCAATCGGCATTGTCCTATTTGGCGTTGTGACGTTTATAGTCCCATTTGACATCGCAAAGCCGCCCTGGCCGCTGGTTGACGCAGCTGCGGTTGGACCTGCGTTCCCATTTGCACCAGCACCGCCACCGGCAAGGGTCCCAGAGGCCTGGGACGCTCCGCCTGTACCCCCGGCCCCCCAACGGGTACAAGCCCCGCCACCGCCAGCACCCGCGCTAGATGAAGCTCCTGCTGCACCCCCCGTTCCACCAGCGTATGCGATGCCGTTTATAACGCTTGAAGATAGAGTTGCAGCTGATCCTGCAGTTCCAGCGGCTCCACCAAGCGCACCACCGCCTCCCCCTGGAGCCGATATAAATGACCCAAACGATGAAGTGTTCCCAGAGGCACCAGAGCCGGGTCCAGAACCCCCAGCCCCTCCAGCCCCAACTGTTACTGTTACAGATGTGCCGCTAGTTAGAAAAACCCAGCCGAAGCCGCAGCCACCACCGCCACCACCGCCACCACCCACAATTCCAGTAAAGCGCCCAGACCCGCCACCACCGCCAGACCCGAGGGCCTCTGCATAATACCAACCCGTGGCCGGGGCAACATATGTAAATGTTCCCGCTCGGCCCCATTGATCGTAGGATACTATAGCAGGCGCACCAGCGAACTGGCTAAAGTTTGTCTGCGCAGATACATCAGGCGAAGTCGCCAACTGAATCGAGAAGAGAAGAGAGATACAAATAATAATTGTCTTGAGAAGCTTGTTCATTTGTCCGTGTCCTTTTTAGAGCGGGCTAAGTATCCAGCTTGTGCGTCCATTCGAGTACCGGAGAACCCCGCCTGCGTAGGGGGTTGATACCGTCATGTTACCCGCCGAATACATAATATTGCTGCCATTCCTAGCAATCGTCAAGGCGTTAGCTCCAAAGTTTCCGCCACAATCCGAGAAAGCAACATAAGCTCCATTGCTTGGGGAGGCAGGGAGAGTTAGTGTCAACGCCCCCGAGGCAGTATTCATACAATAGAGATTGCCTGTGGCTGCGGCTGTATTGGTTGTTATATCATCGTTATATGTGATATATCCAGATGGCGCGCCACCACAAGTTATAGTCCCGGCGCCACTCGTTCCTAAACTATCACAACTGTGATAGCCGGCATTAGAAAGCTGAACGGCAGCATCAGAAAGCGATGTTGTTGCCCCTGCGCTTCCTATCGCTAAATTACCAGCGCTGGTGTTTATCGCCGGAGCGGTTCCCCCGGTTATTGTTAGTTGGTTCGTTCCCCCAGTTACATTAAGACCAGCAGAAGCAGCTGACCCAAGCTGTAATGCGCCAGCGGAAGTGTTTATCGCAGGGGTTCCCCCGTTACTTCCTGTAATCGTAACATATCGGGAAGCGGATGAGGTGTTGAGGATCGCAACCTGTAAGACACCTCCGCTCGTAGACCCTCCACCCGCCGCGCCTGTATAGAAAGAATGACCGCCCGTTCCCTTCGTATAGTAGGTGCCCGAGATATCTGTGTTGCTTCCATCGGCAATAAGAACGGGGGAATTTCCCGTTGTATTGCCGCTCATTGACCATCGATTTACCGCACTTGCGATAGGATATACACGAAGGCCTTCAGCCGCTGAAGCCCCGCCAAGTATCGTTGTGCCTGTAGATGTAAGAGACGCCCAAGGTGCCGTTCCCGGAGTAATTACAGCTGACGTCCAGGTGGTTCCATCAGGGAACGTCGCGGTTCCTGTGAAGGTCGGGTTGATGAAGGTCTGGCTGGTGGTTCCAGCAAGAGGCCCAACCGAAACTCCACCCGCCCGATAGAAGAGGCCCGAGGAGGTGAACCACAAGTCTCCATTCGTTGGAGATGTAGGCGCAACTCCCAATGGGAAATTCAGAGGAGCGTTAGAGGTAATTGACGGGGCAACAAATAGCTCCCCGCTCATCGAGCCGCCCGCTGAATTTAGCGGAACATATCCAAGGTTAGCTTGAAAAGATGAAAGGCAAGTAACCCACTGGCTTGGAGACCACACCACCCCATAAGAGGGGGGCGGAGCAGAGCACCCAGCAGTAAGGGCTTGTGCTTCTATGGCAGGGAAGATCGTCAGGACAGCTAAAAGAAAAAGCTTCTTGAACATTTGTTTCATGTTTCAATCCTCATATCTTGATAGTTATATCAGAGGCTGGAAGACCCGCGCCATTTGTCGGGTCCCCATCGTCATCGTGTAGCGTGCATCCATCAGCAACTATCTCACAGCCCTCGGCATAAGAGATGATCGCTAGAGCTACCGCCTTATATTGTTCCATTGTAAGAACGTGCCATCCGTCCTTTGCGTCTTTGATTGGGTATTTTTCAGCGCTTCCGGGGAACTTTCCTTTGTTCGTTAGGAGACACATAACATTTACCAGTCTCCGAACAGTCGTGCGGTCTGCCGAGAAGGTTACTTTTTTGAGGACACCCGCTATGGTTATTGTTAAACCGGAATGAATTGCGTTACGCGCGTGATGATCCCGAGTTGAAGGGGTGTCAACAAATATAAGCTTGCCTTTGAGAAACCTATATTTCGTTCCACCTTCGCTATGGATGCGCTGATAATCCTCTTCCTTAATCGGAACAGCCTCAGGAGGGATCACTGGATTTATGTCGCTCGAATAAAACCCAACAATCACACCAGCGCCATCTGTCTTCACATAACGCTTAAGAGGTTCTTTCGCGGTCGAGAATTTTACTTCAGGAGGCTTTTCACCTTCCGCGACTTCTGCGGGTTGTTCTGACTTTGCTTTATTTCTTTTGAAGAATTTCATATTTTTAATTCCCTATCGCTATCCAACCAACAGGAACCGCCGAAGAGATAGAGCCATTACGCCAAGTCCACGTTGTGAAGAAGCCAAAGCCGGCATCGAGTTTAACGTTCACTTCATGACGATTGCTACTGCTATCAGTTCCGGCGACCATCGCCATTGCGCAAGTGTTAGGGAAGGTTGCAGGGAATGCAGTAACATCACCATTGCCCGTTGCGGAAAAGAAGCGGCCGCATTGGATGATCATACCACTCGGAAGCTTTGCGTAACTTGAAGGAACACCAAAGAACTGAGTGAACCCAACTCCGCCTATTCTAAGGTCAGTTGCATTAACAGGCCCGTTTGCCGTTAAACCCGCCGCAGAATACAGAGACGTAAATGTACCCGAGTTAGGTGCGACGTTCCCGATAGCTCCGGGAGAACTCCAAGGGATAGCCGCAGCGGCAGGCCAAGCCTGCCACCCGGCTCCCCCGGTATCTGGGTTGGTTAGATTATTTTCAGCAGTCGACTGCCAATATGATCCAGGGTTTGTTACCGATCCAACAACAGACCATATTGGATAGCCCCCAATAGCAATCTGGAATACAGAATCATAAGGGACATATCCACCAGCCGATTGCCATTGCGCCCAAGATGAAAGCTGATTGTCCAGGCCATTCATATCCCGGCCATCAGGGGGAATACCCCCGGCCCCCGAGGGAACGAAGGCGTTGGCGGGCCAACCAGTCGTTTGTGAGGCTGCTGTTGGATCGGCTGTTGTTACCGGGATGGGCCGAATGTTTACCGGGTTTGCGCTTTCGCCAAACCTTTTAAGAAACTTCAGCGGCAAATTTGAAAGTTGCATTTGTAATGCTCCTATGGGACAACAATTGATATTACTACGCCGCTTGGAACGGGGAGCACATCTGCGTTGTAGATGATAGAATTCTGAACTGGATTCAGAGTGAACTCAAAAGTGAACGTCATAGTCATATCTTGCCCATTTGTAACATAGCAATTACCTCCTGGCCCAAACGGATTAGATGGTCCAAAAAGGGCCAGGAGAATTGCATTTATTGACGGTATCGATCCATCACATATATTTGCAAGCGCCTTCGCCAATATCAATTGGCGATAGGCGGTGTCTGTTAGAGTGAAGATATTAGTCAAGGAGGCCCCTGTATAGAACGGGGCAGTTCCGGCAGGACCGAATGTATCCCAAGTTTCACCCTGACTAAACCCAAACGCCTCTTCTGGATCGGCAACCTCAAGGTTCCTATCAACTCCGACAATCGTGCCCCAGATATCTAGCCCGTAACCTTGGGCGGTCATCACATTCCAGATTAGATCAAAGAATGAATCAATATCTTGCTCTTGATCTATGCTTTGGAACCAGCTTTCAATAAGGTGAAGAAGAATTGGGCTATTCGCATATTGCGTAACAACCGTATCTCTCCAATTAAGGATCGGAACAGTTCCAAACGGGCTTACACCAAATATAAACTCCCCGAATGCACTTGATACATCAATCGAAGGATAAAAGCTGATTTCATCTTCCGACATATATCACCCAGTTGTAACATAGATAAGAGGGGCTGATGTAACAGGGACTTGGTCCGCTTGAACCTGTAGGTCATTGAGGCTCGCGGTCGAGGCCGTAAAAGTATCGGAGGTGGTTAACGATGAGCTTGATGCGGTGTTTGTCGCGCTAAGTTCATACGTTCCTGCTGCCCCCGGGGTCCCGCTTACTTGTGATAGGATCGTTGTGCCTGCTGTGATCCCGGTTCCCGCAACAGTATCTCCTATGTTGATCGTCCCGGTTACAGCTGTAACGATAAGCCGGGTTGTAGGAGAGCCTACATCACCAGTGAAGCTCGCGCCCTCTACCGTTTGCGTCTTGTCAACAGACCAGGTCATACTCGCCCCGCCTGTTATCCGGGTTCCAGCCGCTACACGGCCCAACGGGTCAGATAGAATTTGACCTATAGCAATAGACCCGGAGACTAGATTATCAACGGTTAGGACTGTACCTGCGATAGTTCCAGAGAACACTGCGCCCGGGGAGTTGTTTGACCCAATCTTTAGGCTAACAATTTGAGCCCAAGACCCGAGGACAGCAACAGCCGAGTAATAGCGGCTCGCGAAGAGAAGCGACCCAATCCGCGCGCGAGGCCCACCGTCAACTCCATTAAAGGCATTGACGATGGCGTTTTGTATCAATGCAACTGCATCTGAAGGAACGGTCGGGCCATTGTGGATAACGACCGAGAATATGATTGCGAGTTCTTCCGGAACTTCAAACGTCACCTCATACGGGATTGGCGCGGTATACAACGGATTGTCGTCATAAACAGTAACCGTTGTATTTCCAAACATCGGCGGGCCAGGGTTGAGCTTGCTAAAGATAGCCGCTCCGATATCGGCTTCACTTCCCCCGGCTACACATATGAACATCGAGTTGGCCGGGACCATGACCCCGAGATAGTTCACTGGCGCTGCGGTGTTGTTGCTATAACCGATAAAATCCAAGACGCCATCAACGTTTGCAACAGCACCGATAACCGCCCCAACCGGGCCGAAGCTGTTTCCTTCGACTGTTGCGACACGTCGCGTTTCAAAGGCAGCGCGGCTTTCAGCGTCATTCCCAACCACCCCATCTGATGGGTTGGTTATGCTATCCCAGCCCGGGATCGTGCTGTAAATAACATTCAGCGTCCCCGCGAGACACTGTATAGGGCCGGGAAGAATGTTAACAAAAGGAAGAGTAAGAGAGCCGCCTGCAGGAATTACACCACCCTCGGAGCAGCGATATTGATTTCCAGATTCATCGACCGCCATCACAGCAGGAGGCGTTCCAATCGATCCGCCTGGAATTGTAACTCCTTCCGCCCCGGTGCAAATGCATTGAACAACGGTTCCTTGCGCCGGATATCTTTGGATAAAATAAATGTTGCCTATAGCATCTTGCATCCGGCCTTCGGCAAAAGCCGGATTTACCTGGTTTGTGAAATTCACAAACTCGGCATACACAGCAGAGATAATCGCAGTCAGGCTAATCGCAAGTTGCCCCTGAGGAGTAGGATTTACTGCCGACCCTGTTGATGTGGAGAAATTTAAACCACCACCAAAAGCGGCATTCATATCCGCTTGAACGCCCGCTAGTATCTGGGCATCTGTCGGGGCCTGAAATCCCTGCGGACCAAAATTAGGTAAAGGTACATTGGTGCCCACGGTTTAAAACCTTGTTAATGTTGTTCTGCCATCTCGGTTTGTAGTTTGGACTTGCCCGGCAACAACTCTGTTCTCGATCCGGGTGATGTAACACACTGCAGCTTTAATAGTCGGAACGGTAAGCGCAGCGGCTACATAAGAATTTTTTATAAATTGGAGCGTCGGGAGTTTCCCGAGGATTGACCAGATAGGCACACCTTGCGTTGTGTCATAATAAAGTTCCCCTTTTTGAAGCTTACAAGCGCAAGCGACATCTTGAGCAAGGGAGTAAGGCTCAGAAGCAAGAGCGATATTCCCATTAACATCAATTAGAAGGTCCCATGTCGAGGGATTAAGAAGGATTGATGTTGACATTTACGATCCATTTGTTGGGGCGTTTGTCGGCTGTTCCGTGTCGCCGTGGCTATCGTTAGGCTGTGTGTGCTTGTGCGTCTTGATGTTGAATTCTATTCCACTAGTCGGGAAGAAGATGCCGTTGATAGTTATTCCCCCGCTAGCCATCTCGATGCTATTGTTGAAGCGGTCCTTTAGGTTTATTCCGCCATCTGGAAGTATTTGGACATAGTCTGTTGGTTCGGTCTTGCTAAGAGCCGTGAAGAGATACAAGCCATCCGAGTAATCAAATTGCCGGAATGAACCTGGACTTGATTGCGGGTCTTTATCATCTCTTACATTGTTCTTGACTGATGTAATATCCCGGCTCGCGAAAACTGCGATGCCGATATCACCAACAGCAGGGTCTACAATTACAGCCGCTGCCCCGGCTTGTACCCGAGAGAAAGGAAGGCCATATATAGTTGCGTGTGGCGTCGTGTTGCCGAGAGCATCTTGTTGATTAACTAAGGGAAGCGCATCAATTGACCCTGGGGTTAGATCGTCCCCAGGATAAACCGCCATGACTTTAACCAGGGTACAGGTCGCCATCTGTCCAGCTAAGACACGGAATACAAACTCCATAACATTGTATTGCGAGTTGGCGGACGGGAAATCTCTTTGCCCTGCGTACGCCTGATTGCCTTCGGCCATTTATTACCTCGATGGTGCTGCTACAGCGTAGCCTGGGGCTGCAAGTTCAAGATTAGTAAACCAAGGTCCGTTTTCTGCCTGGCATTCGAGATCATAGTCAAGGTATGTAACCTTCCACGTCCCGTTTGCGACATCCTGGCTGCTGCCTTTTATTATCACATCACTCCCGAAGCCTATCGCGGTTGTGAACTCGCTTCTAACCCGGAGGCCCTGTGCTGTGTAAGACGGATAACCAACCATGTTTCCAATAGGAGGAGGCCCGATAATCGGAACGGGAGCCCCGGTCAAATTAAGGCTTTTGTTTTTTGGAGCTATGATTAGTGAGCTTGTTACATCGTCAATTGTATAATCAATACCCGCCTTTTGACACACAGCCCTTATCTGATCACGAAGAGAGCCGGGGAGATACTGATTTGAAAGACTAGGCTCTGTGTCCCCACTCGAAAAAAGGCTTATGAGTTTCAATCCAACAAGCGGCGCAAGATTTCCGAGGATCGAAGAGATAAGACTTGCGCCTTGTATGCTCAAAGGGGCAGCAGGGGCAGAGCCATATATCCCGAGAGAGTGGGCTGAGATATTGAAGATGCTATCGGGCAACGCTTGATAGTCCATCCAGGCAGTGTTTATCGTTCCGTAGAATATCGTTGTCGGAGGAGAGCCGACATCATTTGCCTGAATTATTATGCTGTTGGCTCCGACCATATAAGCCAACGGGACGCCCAGAGTTGAAACCTGCTTAGCAATTGACTCCGGGAGATTGTAAATCTGTACATCAGCATCCCCAAAACTCGGATTGCCCGCCCTAGTTACCCGGGCTGAAATCCGATAGCCATTTTGTGCAGCAGCGCCACCCCCGGTTATCTTGACTGTGTTGCTCGATGTCCCTGCAAATGTCGGGTTCGCATTCGCTGCGATACCTCTCGTTGGGGAACCAAGCCTTGACTGTAGGGTGATCGTTACTGTTATTTGCCGCTCGATGAAAGGCATTATGTTTCAATCCCTAGCGTCTCAAGATCATCAACAGTCAGATACTGAAGAAGGAAACGAGAATTCAAACCTTCAAAGTTCGGATTGCTGGAGCCTTGAGTATCTACAAATATCAAGTCACCTTGGAACCCGAGATAGACGGAACGAACGATGCGGTTACCATTCTGGCATTGAACACCAAGAATGATAGGAGAGTTGTTAACCGACACATCCATATAGAGAGTGCCAAATTTGCTATAAATATTCAGCTGAGTATTTTGCCCACCCAAGACTATAGAAAGAACCTGCGACGCTACGGCTTGAAGAGGAATTTGTATCATTGAACCACCGTGAAGCCCGGGGGAATTATGTGCTGAACAACGTTAACAGAAACACTCAACCCGCTATTTGTCACATACCCGATTGTCTGATTAAGGGCCCCGCGAAGAACCCCCGAAACCAAGGCAGAGGCGGGGCTGTTAACAGTCCCGTAGGTTATCTGACTACGCACCGCAGTCGCAATCGCAGGGGGCGCTATATTTCCAACCGAGTTGGTAAGCGAAATCAAAGGCGCGGTTATTGTCGCAGGCGATACAAGCGATCCTCGATCCCCGCCTGTAACAACAACGCTCCCAGGAAGAGGCGCGTCAATAAGGAACCTCTGCTCATTCAAAGCTCGCTGTGGCGTCGGGGCGATACCTTGAACAGTCCCGTTATTGATTGAGTTATTTGCCTGAGGTTCAATAGCCGAAACAATCGGAGCAGGGTCTGTGGCGGCTTCCGTTGAATTGGAGTTGGAGAATTGAAGAGGAGGAGCCTGCCTAACTTCAACACACCACACATCAACGATAAGAAGTTGTACACCGTGGCGGGAGGTTTTCCGATAGTCCACGTGATCGATTGTGATATTTGAATATGACTTATCAGACGTTATCCCTTGAAATAGCTCCAAGGTGTCTTGCGCAATCTTTACGTCATTCAAAAAATCAGTTCGCTCGCTATCGGTTCCGCCTTTAGTGAAAGAGAAGCGGACACCAAAAGGGGTCTGCACTTTATTGTAAGCAGCAAAACCCCCGTCCTCGACCGGGTACATCGATATATTTGAATCACGCGCATATTGAAAAGCAAGGACAGAGTCACCTACGATAACTGGTGTCCCATCCCCGTTAAAAATCCCCCATTGAACGAAGGAGGACACATCAGGAAGATCAAAACCGTCCTCGAAAACAGGTTCAGTATTCTCAAAGAATACATCATTGTCTTGGAGGACGGGGACACCATCAGGGTTTGCCATTTAATTCTGTCCATTTGGGGCTGCCATTACAGTCTTTAGATTATCACGCATTCCAGATGCAACCCCTCTCGCATCCGTAGCGTTTGTTGCAATATTCATAGACCCGATATGAACTGTGCTGGTGTTATTCGTTGTCGGGGCTCCGCCAGACAATTTAGCTCTCGCATCGGAAAGATACTTTTGCGACTGACTTCCGAAGTCTTTTATGTTCGCTGTACTTCCGCCTTGTGCAACGAACTGGTCAGCCGCCCCGGGGCCATTGTGGTAGGCGATTGCTATTGCGTCTGTGTTGTCCCCGTATTTCTTTATGTACTCGGCTTGTATCTGCTTTGCCATATTGTCGTTGTATACAGGGTCCTTCAACTTCTCAATTGTGACGTCTTTGTCACGGGCCCTGGCTGTTTCCAAGGTGATCTGGTTCCTCCCGTACGCATACGGGTCCTTTGGGTTGTGGGTTGGAGTTGGCGGGAGGTTATCCCGGCCCCCGCTTTCTAGTGTCTGTATCGTCCTAAACACCCTCTCCGGGAGGGCTCCCGGGGCCACAGGAGAGCTAGGCTTACCGGGTGCGCCAGGAGCCCCTTGCTTACCGGGAGGCCCCGGGGGCCCCGGTTCCGAATAGGAGGCGGCTGTTTTATCGGCGGTGTGCCCCGCTGCCCACCCCACCCCGGCTCCTATCGCCCCACCAACGAAAGGAGCGAGAGGCCCGAGGAAGGGAAGGAGGATGGTGCTAGCAGCAACTCCAACCGTCCCGCCAACTCCGATGCCTAACAAAGCCAGGATATGTTTCTTTACTCCCGCAACCGCATTCCCGATTGACTCAACATCTCTAAGAAGCGGTTTGAAGATGGTGTTGAGAACGGGGAATTTCTTTCCCAGCGCACTGAATGCATCTCCAATCGCATCGAAAGCAGAACCAAACGCCTCTGAAGTCGAATGTGCTGCTTTAGAAATAACATCAAAGGTTCCGATTAAGAACGTTGAGGCTTCGTAGCCTGTGCTCTCAAGGTCGCTTTGGTATTGCCCAACAACTCCAATCAGGCGCTTATAGTCTTCGATCTGTTCCTTGGTTATCCTCGATGCTTTATCTGCCCTGTCTACTGACTTGTCATAAGCAGCCCCTTCTTGAAGAAGGGCTTGGACTAGACCTTGGGACAATCCGAGCCGGTTGGCGAGATTGTATTGCTGCTGGGCGTTGAATTTCGGCTTCCCGTCATCACCAAGAGCCGTCAAGCCTTTGTGTATTTCAGGGAGGAGTTGATCAACAGTCTTAAGCTGCCCGGTTGTCCGGTCGAGAAGGTCTGTGATGCCGAGCGTCTGGAGAGCGGGGATTAACCCAGCTGAATCCCTCCCAGTTAATTGTATCTCTGTGAGGGCTTGGCTTAAGCCTTGGATAGATGGCGCTACCTCCTCGGCATCGAAGCCAAGTTGGCGAACAACATTTTTCCACTTCGTTAGAGCCTGGGCGCTGACGCCTGCGTTTTGCGCGGTGTACCCGAGAGCGGCCCCGGTCTTAACAGAGTTGCCGATGAAGTCCTTAAGCCCGATGCCACCAAGAAGGACGGTCCCGAGCTTAAGGGCTTTGCTTGTGATTTCATCGAAGAACAAAGACGCTTGTTTGCCATGCGTCTCAAGTTCGTCAGCTGTCTTTTTTGCGTTTGTCTTTGTTAACTCAAAATCTTCATTGATCTTCTTCTGACCTTGCTGAAATTTAGTAGGGTCAAGATCAACTACAATTTTTAAAGTGTCAAGGACATTACCTTCACTCATTTTCGGCCTCCTCGCGGGCAATCTCTACCGCCACAGATTGGTTAAAGTTGTCAACGGATATCACTTCAACCAAATCATGAAGGTCTTTAACAGATAAATCTCGCTGAAGGCTAGATATCAATGTTGCATCTTTGGAGAGGGCGAGGCCGATGAACCTTGAGAGGTTGGGGTATTGACTGAAGCGGCCACTGTGATGATTTGCTTCCATCCTTGGGACAGCACAGCGGCCAAAGAAAAACCCGTGTGTAGCTCGATGATCTCATTGCGCAAGAACATGCGCGTTGAAACTTCCTCGATGTCAACTTCAAAAAGCTTACCAGCGGGTTTAACCAGTTCAGTCCCAGCACCTCTAAGCAGCGCGGGATTGCCTTTATCCGGCATTATGCTTAGACATGAGTCAAACAACTCATTCATAAGAGGTTTAACAAGGTCCCAAGGGGCCGCAAGGATTGGCTTTAGGCCTAGAATAAAAACCCCGAGCATCCCAGCATTACTCAAGCCCGCTGGGATGTCGGAGTTTTGCGCTATTGCATTAAGGGCTTTCATTGCCCATTCTTCGGCTTGTGACGCAGGCATTTCAGATAGAACGAAGATTTTGCCCTTGTCTCGACCGTCTTGCGTAATTGTAACTGTGCGGGTTACACGCATTTATTTCATCCTAGAAAAGAGGGGCGCCAGAAATATTCTGCCACACGATGGAGAATTTGCGAGGTTGCAAAACCTTCTTCGCGGCGGCAATCGGAGAGTAGCCCTTAAGCGTCCCGTTTGAGAGGCTGTAGGACTTCCCGACTGAAGGCTGAGACAAAGTTCCAAAAGCGATCATTTGAGACTGACCGCTTTCTTGCGCGTTGAACCAGGCTTCAAAAAAATCATTACTCGGGCTATCGGCCTGGAGTGTGATTTCCATTTCCTTCAAGGTCGGGATAAAGCCCGAGGACTTCACCCCGTCAACACCAATCATATTCTCGGACACCTCGATGGATGACATAGAGTAGGCGTCATCCTGAGCGAACCCTTGAAGCTGCTGCGGGGTCGGAAACAAAGCGAAGACCCCGATGGTGAGAACGCTATTGCTTGATGTAATATCGGCCATTGTTGCTGGCTCCCTTATTCGAGTTCAATGCTAGCGAGACTGATGTGGTTGATTGAACCGCCATCGGTGTACCAGAAGTTGCAAATTGGACTTCCGCGAACCGCCCTGACTTCGGGAGGAGGCGGAAGAACCTGGAGATACCAGCCGCGAGTGCTCAAGATACCGTCGATGGTCGTGCCGGCCGCATTGTTAACCGCCTCAGCTTGCGTTGCCGAGAGCGGAATATTCGGGCGGATAGCCCCGAAGTTAAGCGCAGCAGCAACCGGGCTAGATGCCGGAAGCTGAATAGGTTGAGCGGCACCACCAGTCAACGCCCCCGCAACCATGTCATAACCAACTTGGTTATATGGGAGTGACTTAATGGTAAGCATCAAGTTGAGAACCGCAGCTTGCATCGACTTATTCAACCAAACCTGATTGACGTAGCTATCGATGTAAGAGAAATCCCCGCTGATCTGCCCATTGCGCCAATAGATATTCTGGTTGGTGGCGGTAGCAACAGCACCAACACAGTTGTATCCGTTGACCCCGTCACTTTCGCCAGAGCCGAGATTGGTGGCTACCGTTTCGCTGGTAACACTCGGTACCAATCCAGTCTGCCTCCGGAACTTCATATTTGTCCGGCCATTCGTCTCGTTGAAATTGATCGAGGCGATGGAGCCCATCAAGAAGGCTTCGTGGTAATATCCGGTATTATCCGGCTCCCAGATAGGCACAGTGCCCTGGTACTGGAGGCCGGTCATGCAGATATAACCGAAAGAAGCTGCAGCCGGGGTGTTGAGGGTCGGGGACACGTCTGTGTCCCAGCCGGCATAGAGGAACTCGTCAGGAACAGAATTGTTCCAGGCAGCAAAAGCGAGCTTCTGTTCATTCCCATGAACGCCACCGGGCTGGTAGGCGGTCATATTAGCCAACGTCGCGACAGTCTGCGACGGCGACACGGTGTAGGTCCCGGTGCCACCAGTTCCCGACACCAACGCGGTGATGATAGTTCCCTCAGTTACACCCGGGCCCGATATGACATCCCCGATTGAAAGTTCACCGGAGTAAACATCATCAACAGTCAGCGTTGTCGTGGCGATAGTTCCGTTGAAGAAGCAACCGTCAGGATCGAAGGTGGTAGTAAACGAGATGAAGTTTTGTTCCTGGGCGATTAGGGCCGTCATGAAAGCTGAGGGCGTAGTCATTGCAGCGCCCTGGCTAAGAACGGCGCCAGTTGCTAGCGTCAACGCAAGCGGGATAGCAAGAGTGCCGGTTGCGAAGGCCGCGAGCGAGGAGCCGCCACAAATGCCCGAGGTAATTACGAAAGCACCGTGGTTGCTATTGTATGTAACGATGGGCGCTGTCGCAGTCGAGGTTCCCGCCGCACTCGCAACGGTTTGCTGGACCTTGACCCCATTCACTTCGGTTTGGTAAAGGCCGACACCTCCTGCCGTCCCGCTTATCTGGGTTGTAATAAGAGTTCCAACCTGGATGCTCGTCATAACAACCGTCTGCCCAACCGCGATATCCGGGGAAGCGCAAATGGTTACATTCAAGACGCTAGAGGTAGCGGTTGAAGCGCCAGAAGAAGCCGTGCCGGTTGTATCGGTTTGATAAGTGCCGATGCCGCCCGGGGAGCCGCTAAGTTGACTGACGATAAGAGTGCCAACCTGGATTGTGCCGTGCGTTACAACATCCCCTGCAGAGAGATAGCCCGCAGAAATCGCAGAGACGGTAAGAGTTGTGCCCGCGCGAGATGCCGTGAAAGCCGAGCCCATCGAGGCGGTAAAGCTAGCTTCAGTCGGGTTCGTGAACGCAGCAGTAAGCGCCGCTGCGATGGCCGAGAGGCTCGCGTCACCAGACAGATCGATAGAGGCGATTACGTGAGTGTAACCATCAATAACAACCGTCAACGAACCGGCTGTGATTTCTTGAAGGTCAGCAAGCGTCTCGGTCAGCAAGCCGCCGCGAAGGTAAGCGGCAACATCATGAGCCGGGTACTGCGTGAACAAGATCGCAGAAGGGATAGCGGTGCGGCCTTCAAATCCATTGAAGTAAACGCTCGCAATTTCCGCCTGAGAGGAGCCGGCACCGAAATAGTCAGCAACAGCCGGAGCCGAAGGGAACGAAAGGATTGCACCAAGCGGATCAATCGGGACTTCTGTGCTGTTGTCAAGGAACAGGCCGATAGCATCCAGCGCAGTTCCGCCCGCGCCAAGAACTCCGGGGATGACGTTCGCATCAATACGAGCAGGAATTGTGCCCAAGGTTTGTCTCCTTTTGAATGATTAAGTGAGAGGATACTGCGCAGCAACGCTTATAACATCAACGTCCACCGCAGCAGCAAACTGTTGAGAGAAGTAGACTGTTTGGTTTGTCTGAACATAGATATCAACAACCCATCGGTCTTCAAACTGATTTTCCCCGTTGACGAAAGGAGACTGGCGAGGATCATCAGCATAGAGCGGCGCAACCCCGCTAACATCCGGATTGAAGAAACGATTGGCTATATCATCCCACATCGCAATTTCAATTGCGACGGCATTGTTAGAGCTTTCCGGCCCGTGTACATCACACTGGACGTGTAGCTTAGTCTTTTGCATCAAGTTCGCAGTCCCGGCAGCAAGCTGGCTACTCGAAACTGTTTGTGACGGGGACACTATGTATGTGCCTACTCCTCCCGTCCCTGTTCCTAATGCTGTGATCTGTGTATTGTCCGTTACACCTACACCAAAAATGTAGATGCCGACCCCGAGTTGCCCGGTGAAGGCAGGGTCCACTGCCGTTATTGTAAGAACGTCCCCGGCTATAGAGCCAGTGAAGACTGCATCCTTGTAGTTATCGATGTTGGTGCCCAAACGAAAACGGGTGAGGGGCCAAAACACGACATAGTTTTTTTGAGAAGGTTCCGCGACCCGGTTGACCTGGCCCTTGATGATGGGAATACCGGGCGGGAGAACCGCCGTCAAAAATGATCTTATGGCCGTGTCAATTGCTGATTGGGTCGGGATTGTTGTCATCCGGCTATCTTGTAGTAAGAGACGTTGAGGATTGGAGTGCCTGTGGCTATGATGAATTTCAGAGCAGCAACGTTGCCCCAATATTCATATGGCGGCTGGCCTCCAGCAATATTTATTCCAATCGCGTCAGTCGGGTTTCCGAAGTCTCTCCAGTTGACTGAGTCACCAGAGTCACCGGCAATACTCAACACCGCCATGTTCGTTCCATTCGGGACCGTAAGACCGACAGCGGCAGAAAGACCCGCCGCCAAAATCTGCTGTGTCCCGAGCGGGAGCATCTTTAAAGGTCCCATGGACCATCTCCTTATTCTTCAGGGGTGAGTTGGAGCGTAACTGCAACTTTGCACCAATCCGGCCAAGACTCAAGAACCATAGTGACGAGCCACACCTTACCGCTTTGATCTGTGATAAGGTCCCCGCCTTTATTCTCGGCACGAACGATGCCACTTGTCTGGCCTTCGATGTAAATTGCCTGGAACGATCCTTGGATATTCAGCGCATCCAACTGCCGCAAGTCATTCGAGGTAAGAGGTTGGATTTCCGCCATCACAGTCACAGCGTCAGCATAAGTAGGCACTTGCGTACCGTCTGAGCTTATTGAATTCCCTGTGCTGACTTCCAAAGACATCGGAACCCGAGGGTTGACGACACCTATGGCTGGGGTTGTGATGGCGAGAAGGTCCATTTAATTTACCCGATTGCTGCGACGTTGTAGACTGACGTATCGCTCGCGCTGCCGGCGATAACCACAATGCCCGAGGTGGTATTGGGCGGGAAGAGGGCGCGCGGTGTAGCGCCAACGGTTCCGCCTACGGTCTTGAGCGAGAAGAGAAGGACAGAGGTTGAAGTCAAGCCGCCAACCTGCGTTGATACCCCAGTCGCTCCATTACACGTAAACGTTCCGGCGCCCAGGAGCATAGTGGCGCTAAGGGTTCCGATCTGTGTCGTGGTAAGAGAGGCAATCTGGCAAGTCGAGAGTGCTACGATCTGGGTGGCATTCAACGACCCGACTTGCAATGTGGTTAGGCCAGCGCGGGTGATTGTCGCCGTTGTTGCTGTAAGCTGTGTGGCCGTGAGAGCGCCAATCTGCGAAGTCGTGAAGGAGCCCTTAGCCGAGGTTGACTGGCCGATGGGAGTGTCATCCATCGTTCCGCTTGTGATAGTCGGGTTGGTAATGGTCGCGTCAACCAAAGGGTTCGGATTGAATGGCGTTTCCGCGATAGCTACCGCGAGAGGAATGTTGCCCCAGTTCGGGTCAAAAAGCGTATATGCCTTTGTCATGTGTTCTCCTGTTCATTTGACGAGATGGGTTACACTATCGAGCATGAGCCCGGTGTCTATGAGGGTGCGGGCGGAGCCCTTGCCCTTTATTGTTGACTTGGCGTTTGGAGGTGGCGTGTTACTTCTAATTGACTCTTGGAGTTCATCGCTGATGTGTTGGCCAACAAGTCCAAGTGCTTTTTCCGCGTCAAATTTAGTTGTCTTCAACGCAGTCATAAGGTTCGCGGGCCAATTCTTTGAGCTCTTATTGATCATGTTCCGAAAGAAAGGGCGAGGTGGTATGTTTATCGTGTGGGCTGGGACAACGTGTGTTGTGGCGAAATTTGATTTAGATTGTTTTACAAACCGCCCATTGTTTGCTAGCTCGCCTTCTTTATCTAGTTTCCGATAAATCGTTGTCTCTTTCTCTGGAACTTGGATAGTTCCGCCGAACTCTTGGACTGCCGCAATTGCTGCGACATATTGTCCATCAGGATACGTCCTCCCGTCAATGAAGCCGACTTCAACAGAGGATGCGTTCTGTAGTTTTGTTGCGATGTTTTTTAAGGCGCTATTCAGCCCGTTGCCGCCTTCGATCTTCGCCACATCAACGTCTCCTTATCCCGAGGCCGAAGCGGTTGAAGTAGGGAAGCGTTGAAATCGCAGCTGGAGGCGGGAAGTAAGTGGCGGTGCGATAACGAAGTGTTGCCGCGTAGAATTGCGCCCCGTACTGAGTTTGGTTCCACCACTGCGCTAGCGCGCCACCCTTTGGCGTAAAGTCGAGATTTACACTCACAGAACCTTGTGTAGCAGAAGATACCCGCCCAACCGTTTGCGCCTGTGCTGGGCTTAGAGCCCCAGACAAAACGGCAATGTGGCAAGTTGCAAGGTTCAACAAGATCGTTCGTTCAGCTAAGTTTTGGATTGGACTGAGGGTTGTGTTGTCCACAAAACCCCCAGTCGTAACCCGATCAAAAAATGACTGCGCCCTCGGTTGTGTAACGGCAGCGAACTCAGGGAACGAAGTGATCCACAGAGTATAGTTAAATACAACCACCCCTCCACAGCCCGATGACGTCGTCATTTTATTCCTCCGTAAGATTGATTGCCGCGACTTGGCCTTCATCGGTCTTAATCTTGAAACCCCCGCCCATATCCGGGAGAGCATTGGGATTAAGCCGTTCCAGCCCAACCAGGGCCTTCTTGTTTTCTCGCGCCGCAGCTGAAGCCTTGGCGTTATCCGGGAAGGCTTGAATCAAACCCTTCTCCACTGCCGGCAAGGCGATGCCTGTTTGCTGCATCCACTTGTCAAAGAAGGCCTTGGAAACTCCTTCCGTCAAAGCAAACCCGCCAACAACTTTGCAGCGGGGCGCTTCGTTCTGGGCGTGAGCGGGACCGTTGATGGTAACGGTTCCCGCCTTCTCATCCGGAAAGTGACGAACAGTTTTCCGGTTGCCCGCTGGTGTGACTTCCGTGATATCTTCGGCCTTGTGGATATGAAGGATCATACCCATCGGGATTTTGCAGATCACGGTAACGGTATCGCCCGACTTTTGCCGAGGTTGCGCTTGTGCGTTCATATTGGTAGCCTCCTTATTAGATGCCGATCATTGTTGCAACTGCGAAAGGCTGGCGAATGACCGCGCCATAGACGCCTGACGTGTACTTCTGCTTGAAGGCGCTCATGTCGAGAACAACGCGATGCGTGCGGAGCTTCTCGCTGAACGCAACCCAACCCGTGGCCTGACTGCCGGCATCCGGAGCAATCAACTGCACCATTTCGCCAGCCGCAACACCCTGGGGGTTCTGGGAGGTGATGGCGCCATACTGAATGGCACTAACAACTTCCATATTGGGGTAGTTCTTCTTGAGCAAGTCCATGACCCCGACGTTGAAGGAGTTGGTAGCAGTCAACGCTCCTTCGCGAGACGGGGACAAGCACAGTTTCATCTTCGACTTGGTATCAATCAAGCCAGCCGACTGGCTGATCAATTGGTTGACCAAGGTCTGGATGTCCTGGAAGATTTCATTGGCGGTAGCATTCGGGGCCATACCCGAGAGCCACGCCAATCCGCCATTAGCCTTCGGAGCCGGGGCGATAGCCGCCGGCAGGTCAGGGTCAGTCTGGATGCCGTAGTTCTGAAGACCCTGCATACCTTTGAAGTAGACAAGGTTTTCAAACTTCGCGAGAACGTCAGCAGCCGCACCCTGGATTTCCGAAGCCCAGGAAATCTTCGCGAGGCCCGCGCGAGCAAGCTGCAACTCACCCCAGATGCAAATGGTCTGGAAGAGGTACGGATTGCGGGCGGGGAAGTTCATGTTTGCCGTGGTGTTGCCGCCGGCATTATGATCGCCATAGGAAGTCACCGTGCCGCCGCGTTCCACGACCGGGAACAAAGCTGACTCAGTGGTCCAATCGCCTTTCTTCACTTCCTCGAAGATCAGAGCAGCGTTGTTCGCGGCCTGACGGATTTTGAGGATGTTCGGATCAACGATGGAAGTCAAGAAGGCCGGGATGCCGCTTGACGACTGAGTTACCAGTGCCGGCTGAGCGTCCATAGCAACATTGATGTTGTGGGCCCAATCCGGGTCCATAAACACAATTTGGCCATCAGCCGCTTGGCTGACGTCAAAGTGAATGCCAAACTTCGTTGCGTAGTTAGCAAGAATGGCATTCGTTTCAGAGCGAGTCAGAGCTTTCATTTTTTCATTTCTCCTGTTTGCGTTCTGCCAGATTAACCGAGCGGCGTGGCACTGATGGTCACGAGTTCGCCAACAGCATTGGCGGACATCGCATACCATTTCGTTTCAACGCCACTCTTGACAGTGAAGTCCGTGTCGCCGTAGTTGCCATCATCGCTAAGGGCAT
>Ga0181339_1000005_pt1 | contig 75159 bp, 103 predicted proteins | sample Sp13VDMM110DD_FD_130101 | JGI IMG/M metagenome (GOLD analysis project Ga0181339, IMG submission 130101) | Freshwater viral communities from Lake Michigan, USA - Sp13.VD.MM110.D.D | ecosystem: Environmental > Aquatic > Freshwater > Lake | place: USA: Michigan | collected 2013-04-23 | reverse complement strand
GGCTTGAAACCCGTTCAGAGGCCAAGATTGCCACGTTCAGGGCATTGTATTCCAGCCACAGGGCAAAATCAAGGGTGAAGTCTGCCTTGACCCAAGAGTTCCCCGGCCTGATAGAGGAACTGGATGCTCTTAAAAAGCAGCATGGAAAGTCATTCCTTGCCGACACCATGCAGCAGCACGAGAGCGCAGTGGTCATTGACAGGGTGCTTCACGAACTGTTCATCATGGGCTACAAGTGTTTCTCAAAGCACGACAGCATAATCTGTAAAGAATCAGAAGCCGAAGAAATAAAATCAATCATGGAGCGGATGCTGAACGAACTTATCGGGGAGCATCGGCTGGAAACCACTTATCATGGCCAAGGAAACTAAACTGAATTTTGGAAAATACAAAGGCCGGAAATTGAAGGACGTGTTCAAGGAAGATAAGGACTACGTTCAGTGGATGTACGACAACATGGAGAAAGGCTCCTTCCTGCACAATGCGGCTGCGTGGCTCATAGAGGGCATCGGAGAGAAAAAGCGTAGCGAGTTCCTTCGGGCCAAGGTTTCGATGGACAGGCAGTTTGAAAAAGCTGTCAACAATAACGACTAAAAAATCCCGGAAAATGAAGAATCTAATCCGCCTCATCCTGCTCACAGCCCAAGCAGTAATTCTGTACGAGCTGTTCAGGTGAAGGCACAAATACCCACAACTATGCTGTTCGACAAATTCAAATCCACACTGAACGAGAAACTGTCCAAGCACACGGACGAAGAACTCCACTCCCTCGAATCCAAGTTCAGGAAATACAATGAGGACGACGCAGCCAACGTCTGCTCCCAGATACTCCTAAGCAGGCGCAATAGGCCGTTGCTGGCCAAGGATGAATACCCGTACCGAAAGGGATGGGGGACTACCGATGAAGATTTCATGAACCAGATTGGCTGATTGGCCGTAAAAGTACCACAACATGAATACCTTTTTTGATTGGAAGTTTCAAGCTCATTTTAGCGGTAGGTATGATGGCGCTGGAATATCGGGAGGGAACTCCCAGTACAAATGTGCTAACACCGGAGCATTTAGAGTGACTAAGTACGTCGGGAAGGGCAAAATAAAATACTACCCATCCGTTGATTCTGAAATTGAATTTGAAACTGAGGAAGATTTGGAATCTTTCTTAAAAAATCCCGGCAATGAAAAGAGAATTTGAAAGAAGAATTATCACCGTGTTCGACCAGATAAGAGGTCGGGACAGGAACTTCAAGGAAGGGAATAGGGTAAGGTACGTTGGCCATTTCTATGGCACGATAATGCCTGACTTCTCCGTAAAACTTGACGACGGCACTGTACTTGAAAATGTGATACACAATCAACCTCACAAGATTGTCGAAATTTGAAATGATAGGAACCATATTCACATACACAGCCATCACCACAAACTGGCTGTTTGGAAGGAAATGTTTGATAACCGGAGAAGTCGGCGGCTGCTGGACAGTAAGGGCCGTCGGCTTCCCGGAACACAAGGAGGTGTGGATAAACAAGTCCATGTTTCCGATGAAGGAGATGACAGAGGCTGAGATACTTAAAGCGAAGAAGAAAGTGGAACTCTACCGGCGGGTCAGGTGATTGGCCGGGATTTTTTAACAATCAAATCAATAAAAATGGAAAATACTTTATCAGGATTTGACGCAATGGGTCATCCTGTTCCGACAAGCAGGGTTCATAAAACCTACAAGACAATCAAAGAGATTTGCCCAGAGTTTAGCACTGAACTTACGATGTCAATAACTGGAAAGGCAAGAAACTGTGTTGAAAGGGATGAGCCATACCGATTGATAGGTGCGTTATCAGATTTGGATGAAGATTTTGCCAAGATTGACTTGACTGGTCGATACCGAATCCTGGCTACGCTCCTAACTGACTAAAAAATCCCAGCAAGTCAGAAAAAGAAATGCCTTCCGACGACAACTCCACACCTAGTTAACGCATACCGCTTCCACTTGAGGTCTGTCGCTGTTTTCGTGTTCAGCCAATGACGATAACCGTGACAGACCTCTCCTTGCAGCCACATCGCTGCCTCCTCGACCAGCTCCGGTTCGAGCCTTCCGCCCTTCATCCCTGAACGGGTGGCCATCTCCACACTTATTCCTTTGTATTTCGCCCGGTTGCGCACTGCATGGGCGACCATCATTCTGCCTTCTCTTGGCTCCCCACGGCATTCTGAGTAGAGAATCGCTGCCAGGGCATACACATCTTCCGAATAGGCTTCCTGACAAGCCACAGGGGCTGAAAACGCCCCGTCCGAAGTAACACTTGCTAAATAGGTTGGCAACAAAAGCAGGGCCATTGCACTGCTGAGATTTTTTAAACTCAAAACGTTGAATTACGTGAAAAAAAAGGACGACCTTTGGCCGCCCTGTCCATGCAAATTTTAATTAACCTAAAACTAACACTATCCAAAGCTACGGGATTAAAATGAAAAAGGCAAGCTCCGAAGAGCCTGCCCATGCAAAAACACTAAACCCAAGGCATTAGGTGTTTTACAAATCTTCGATGATGATGCGTGTAAATGCCGACCCAATCTCTTGTGTCAGCTTCGGCTGCTCTGGGATGAACTTAGGGGAATCGTCCTTAATGGTTCCCGCTTTCACGAAGGCATCTAAAATTGGCTTGAGGCTCGCCATGCAATTGTCCCAGTCCATCATCTTACTTGACCTCCTTGTGTAAGTTATCCTCACCTGCCCATCGTGGCACCTTGGCTCCTTCTCCAATACCTGCGTCAAAAGCGAATCCTTGGTCTTTGCGTGTTTTGACCAATGCTTCTGCATAAGCCCCTTGGAACCGTTCAGGCCAGCCAGGGCGAAATCAAATTCAAATACTTGCTTCATCTATCATCTCTTTTGCCGTCCCCACAAACTTAATCAAGTCCTTCATCGCCTTGTGATGGTGTATCACCGACGCCCTGTTCAGTCCGCATCGAGCGCCGACGAGCACAGGGTTGTGGCCGAGTTCGAGTGCTAGCCAGCAGAATACCTTTTTTACCTTGATGTTCGGCTGTTGCCTGTCGTTGACGGCTATTCCTCCGAACTCTTCCTCTATTTGCTTGGTGATGTCGGAGAGAAGGATTCGGGGCTTTTGCCGGGATTTTTTAGTTGGTAGCATTTTGATTTTATTTTTTACTCAATCTTCTCTCCTTCCAAGTTTCCGGTGAATCCACCTGCACCCCAAGGTCTATTTCGATAAACTGTACTGCATCCGAAATAAAGTCCCTAGTCTGCCGCTTGGAAAGGCTGGCTATGCTCTTCGGAACCCTCGCCAATACTTCGCCTGTCGTTTCGTTTATTATCCTGTTCACACAGTCAATCTCAGGCTCCAACATCAAGTAGTCAAGTGCCATTTCTTTGCACTTGATGTTTGTACCCCTTGACCTGTACCCAAGCAAAGCCTTTACGCCAATCTCAGCAAAGAGATACCCACGCTGTTCGTCGGATTTCCATTGGAATTCTTCTTCCAGAGTTCCGTCAAGGTAGCAGGTGTTCTGCTCCTCGGAAAGCCGTTCGATTAGGAGCTGCAAATTCACTATCTTCAATTCCTTTGTGTCACGGTTCCAGTGGGCTGTGAATTCGTATTTCATTCCAAAAAAGATAAGTCCGCAGGTTTATAACTGGATGACTTCAACACTTTCCCGTCCTCCCGATAGACAGGCTTGCCGTCCTCCAGTTTCGACATATTGGAAGCGTGGACGGCATCAAAACACCGCTCGAACTCCGATTGTAGGCCGAGCGACAGGACGGTGCCAAGTGTCACGTACATCAGGTCGGCAAGTTCTTTTGCGGTCCTGACAATGCTTTTTCCCTCAATCAGCTCATCGCTGACCTCGCAGGCTTCTTCGATTATGAGTTTCTGCCTCAGCGCGAGTTCTTTGTCTTCTGGCAGGCCAGGATGTTTGCCTATCCTTGACCCGAATGCCTTGTGGAATTCCTTGACTTGGCTTAGTTGTTTTTCCATGTTTCAATATTTACTGAAAGTTCAGAAAGAAATGTCAGAACAAAGTTCCTCCACCCAATCCGGGATGATTATTGCCTTTTGGCTTATTGCAAGCCAGTTTTTCTTCTTGTACCCATCAAGCCTTTTCGCCACCTGCATGACCTTCTGCTTGTAGTAGTCCTCGTCGCAAAGCAGGATGTTGGCCATGATTTCTTCGCCGCAGTCGAGCATCCATAGGTACCCTCCCTCGAATAAAACGTGACAGTCACGACATAGGAGCCAGATGTTCCGCTCGTCTGCGATGAACTTGTAGTCCTTGTAGTTCTTCGGAATCGAATGCGAATGGTCAAACTGTGGCGCTAGACAGGCTTGGCAGCACAACTCTCGCTCCTGGTCAATCCTGTCGTATGCCTTGTGCATTTCGACGTTGAACTGTTGGCGTCTGGCCGTGACTGGCCTTAGCTTTGCCGCTGGGCTTGATGGCTTTCTGCCGGATTGGGTTTCTTTTGAGTACATTCCATTGCTATTTTAGCGTCCATCTCAGCCTCGAACTCCCTGTTCTTAGCCTCTTCTTTCTTGATTTGCTCAAGAAGTTTCGGATTGAGGATTACAGCTTGCAGCATATTGCCAAAGATTAAAATGTTGTCCATAGCCTCTGTTTTTCGAGACTATAATTTGTTCGGCAAAGATATACTTAATTCAATTAAGAAGCAAGCTCCGTCAAAACTATTATCCCGCCATTCTCGGTTTCGTCCACCACTTCGATGCAGAGCTGGAAACCAAGGCCGAGCATGTCTTCCACGAGGTTCTTCTGGTGCTTTTTGTCCATCATGTTCCAGCCTTGAATAAATATGTATTTGAATTCCGGCTGCATTTTGGCGATTATCCTCGGTATCACGGCCCAAAGCTCCCCAGAGCTGAAGAACGGCTCCCGGATGTACTTCCCGTCCATCATAAGCCCGCCGTTGTCGTCAATGGTCATGGTGCTGAACGGAAGGTCGAGTGTTTGCAGGTAGGCCACTTTTTCTTCTTGGAGTTGTTTTTGGGCAAGTTTGTTGGCGGAAAGTTCTTCTTCTTTTACAGCCTTTTGCCGGGATTTTTCAAGGGCAATCCCATAGAACATAGCATCTTTGTTGGTCTTATCCATCTCTTCCATTACCTTGTCGAAGCCACTGGTATCCTTCTCTGGCTCTGGCAATGTAAGTGCGTTCTTCTCTTTTACCCTGTTCTCCCTAGACACCAATGCTATTTGAAGCTCTTGTTGCAGTTTTGAGATATGAATATCCAGGGTAGCTATTTCCCCGTTTTTCTTAGAAAGCTCATTCGTCCTGACCCGCTGTTGCTGATTGAACGCCAGCACCTCGTTCTTCTGCCGGTTTAACTCGGATACATCAACGTATTCCACTTTTTCAGGGATTATTATTTCTCCGAAATCCCGCAAGGTGCCGTTGATAAAGGTGAAGTCCATCTTCAGCGCAAGTATCCGCTCGTCATACTCGGACGTGTCGATTCCAAGCTGTTTTGCCTGTTCTTTCTCGTGCATGTTAGCGAAGTCCAGCGGGCTTATCATTAAGCTCTGGAATAGTTTATTAAGCCATGCCTGATCAAGGCTACGGCCAGTGTCGCTCACCACGGAGAACTGCGTCTGCTTCTTGTCGTTCATGGCACGGGTGACGGTATAGGAGCCGTGCTCGTCTCGCAGCTTGATGATTGTTTTGGCTTCATCCCCCCATTCTCCGACGAAGTTGCCACGGCCTTTGTAGTGGGTGCCTTTTTCGGCAATGCCCTCTAGGCCGAAGAAGAAGGCGGTTTTAGCGATGGTCGATTTTCCGGCCATGTTCGGTCCGGTGACGTAGGTGATGCGAGGGTCGAAGTTGACCTTGAACTTCTGCATACCTCCGAAGTTTTCGATTTCGATTGATTCTGCTATCATTATGTTGGGTTGAAATAAAATTTAATAGTTAACGTCTGAGCTTCTGGTTCTCCTTCCAAAATTTGCTTCTGTTGGAGTTCGCATACCGCTCCACCCAAGATTAAATCAATAAGCTGCTGCTTGCCAATATCATCCAGCAATGCGGCCTTCTTTTTATAGTCAGCCTGATGTTCCATTTTTCTTTTCAACAAAGTTTTGTCTTCCGATTTCATATTGATATTCTTTTTGATTTTAACCGTTCAAAAATAGAAAACGTCCCCTTCTCTTTCTCAAGGTTCTCCAAATAGTTCTCGAAGGTTCCGGGCTTGTTGCCCCAGACTTCCACGCCCTCTTGGCGGTATTCGCCACGCTCTTCGACACGTTTCCAAATCCATACTTTATCGTAGCCTTTTATCAGGGCTACGATGCGGAGCCATTGCGTTTCAGATTGCTGGGCCTGTTTTGCCTTCAGGTTGATAATTTTTTTGACCAAGGACTGGTCCTTGTCAACCGTGTCCCATTCCACTTCGTCGGCATGTAGCTTCTTCTCTTCTTTCTTCGCCAGCGGGAAAACGAACCCACAATTTGGACACGCTTTGTGGACGGTGTAGCAGACCGTCAGGCATTCTGGGCAGCTTCGTGTCGGAGCGACGCCATCTTCCTTCCGTTTCCCGGTGAGGTCTGGCGGCATGATGTCGTAATCCTCAAGCATCCCGTGCCGCTCTGTGTTCCCGCCAAAATCCAGCACCAATACCCGTTCCTTGTAGTATTTGCCATTCGGGAGCATCAACCACTCACCAATCTCCCCGAGCGAACCGTGCGGGACCTTAAAGAAGTCGCAAATCCACTTGCTGTTCGACTTGTCAACCAGCATAGCGCCTGCGCCCCTGGAAAACGCCTGCACGTATTTTACGAAGGATTTTGTGCCCATATTACCGACTACACACTTCACCGTAGGGCAGTCGATACCCTCGCTGAAAATCCCGATATTAAAAAGAATCATAATAGGATTTTCACAGAACGGGCCTTTGTAAAATTTCTCCATGATGGCCTCCCGCTCTTTCTGTGGGGTCTTGTCGTCAACAAACTGCGCATTTACACCCTTGGCCCGGAAGAACTCGCAGGCCGCTTTGTTGTGCTTCTGATTGACCGAGAACGCTATACTTTGCATCCGCCCACCGGTGTATTCCATCCATTTTGAGTAGAGCGCAGTCATCACCCTGTCCTCCATGAACCTTGCGGCCATCTCGTCCTCGTCAAAGTCGAGGCCATTGGCCGTCATCTTCAGTTTGATGTCATCAACCGATACGCTTTTTGGAGCCTTCACTACTGTCGGGACCAACACTTTTCTGTCCAACTGCGCCCGCCAGGTCGTTACCTGAATCACTTTGTCGAAGTATGGGACAAAGTTTTTCTTGTCTTCACGGTACAATGTGGCTGTAAATCCCACTACGAACGGGTCGCACTTATCTTTGAAATAATCAAATAGCTTGGTCTGGCTTGGAGATGGAAGCCTGTGGCACTCGTCTATCATAAACAGGCGAGGGTGCAGCCAGTCGAGGTTTCGGCGTATCATGGTCATCACACTCCCGACTTGTATCAGTTTGTTCTTTTCCACAGGATGGCCACGCATGAGTATTCCGCAGTCCATGCCGAACTGCGTGTTCAGCCTTTTCTTGATTTCCAGCACAAGCTCGGCCTTGTGAACGTGGACCAAAACTTGATGGCCATTCTTGGCAGCTTTTGCAGCTTTATTGGCTATCATGGAACCCTTCCCGCTCCGTGGTGGTGCGGTGAGCACAATCCGCTTGCCGCCACCCCTGAAATGGGATACGGCCTCGGAATGTGCGAGTTCTTGATAGTCCCTAAGTTTGAATGACACGATATTTTTATTGATTTTGAAAGTTAAAAAATCCCGGCAAGCACCCCAATCGCATACAATTAGCTCTGCCGGGATAGGCGACTTTTCGCTTTTCTTTGGTGGGGAAAAACCCCAACCACCCTTTAACAATCAGCTTTCTCAAAGATGTTCGACTTGGTGGTGGCCGGGGATGTCTTTATCTCTTTCGATAATGCAAAGGTGAACTAAATAATTCAATTATCAAAATTAAATTATCGTTTTCTTCAAAATAAATTCCTTGCCTGCCAAAAAATCCCGGAAAGACCCAAAATCCACCTTCTCCTTGCTGCTCAAATACCGCTTCCCACCAACCCAGACGACATCATCCCTGACGCCGTACCTTTTGCCCTCGATGACGTATTCCTCGCCGTTTGAGAACATTTCGAGATAGCCGCAGTCTTCGATGATTTCGAGGTTTATGAACGGGAAAACAACCTTGAACGGCCAGTCGTAGGCAGCTATCCCGTTCTCTGTTTGGACCTCAACGTGCTTTCTTTTCTCCCGCCAGCCGAGGACTGTGACCGTTTTTGTGTAGAGGCGGACTTTTGTGCAGCCGATTTCTGACAGTTCCCTTTGCCTTTTTTCGTCGGCTGCCGGGATTTTTTGGGTTCTGGCAATGGATGGAGTGGCCGGTTCTTCGGGCTTGTTGAAGAAGGCCAGGAGGTCGGCTTGGGATACTTGTTTGGGCTGTGACTTGGGCTTCCTAGTCATTGCCGAAATTTTTCGAATTATCATGGAAATTCCCCCACAATAAGGAATCGAAAGCAGTATCCTCGTCCAATACGACATCATGGTTGTCGCCGAATTCCACCAGATTTCTTTCAAGCCTAAATCTCCAGCCGTCATCAACCACCTTGTAAATCTTCCCGTCGTACATCATCAAGTCCCCAGAGAAAATGTCATCTCCGTTTCTTTCGGTCAGACACCTCTTTCTGCCTACCGTTGATGGGTCAACATCCCATCCATCAATCCCGCATTTGTCAGGCATGATGTGATACCTTGGGAGTATGAACGAATGCCCATGCTTTGCGCCGACGCCGAGGATGAAGTCTCCATTGACCCACTCTCCGTTGTCCAGTCGCCTACCTCTGAATAAAATATTTGTCATTTTTATCGTTTTTAAGTTAAAAAATCTCGGCAAATCATTGATTATCAGAATGGTATATCCTCATCGTCATTCATCTTAGATGGGACTGTTAGTTTTTGAGGGGTGAAGGGGGTGGCGAAGGGGTCGGACTGGTCGGGAGTGTCGGACATTATTGGCTCCTCCTTATAGAACACCGCCTCTGATTTGGGTATAGCCACCCCGTTACGGATAATATACGCCTCATTGTGGTTGAGTACCGGCAATCCGTTATCATCCTGCGTGAAGTCGAAGCTCGTGAACGGCCTAGTCCTGCTCAACTTGCTGCTAACGGTAGTAAATCCAGTATCAGCATCGTTCTTCATTTCAAAGGCAAAATCGCATTTCTTGTTCAGCATAGAGCCGAGATGACCAGTGGTGGCACCTGACGACTTTGCGACGTGTATGACGGCAAGTATCATGGCACCACTCTTGTCTGTCCACTGCATCATTTTCTGGACAAACGCCTGCGACTGCTCCTCACTGTTGAAGTTTTTGACAAAATCAAGTACGCCGTCAAGTATCAGGAGCCCAAGATTGTCGTTTTCATCTATCAAGTCATCGACAGCCTCTATCCGTTCGTCAGCCGAAAAACTCCTTAGCGAGTATGCTTCATAGTTTTCAGCGGCATCTCCGAGTCCAGCGAGCATGTGCGCCTGCATCTGGCCATTGTAGAAAAAGAAGTCCGGCTGTTCGGTATCGACATAGATGGCCTTTTTGCCCTTCAAGTCCATCTGAAAGTTTATTTTCTTTGAGCCGCCAGAGATAGCGCTGGACGTTATGGCCCTCAGTAGCGTGGTCTTCCTTGACTTCTCAAGTCCGGTTATAAGCCCTATCATACCGAACCCGCCTATGTCAAACAGCTTCCCATCAACATTCGCTTTCAGTATGAAATCAATGTCCTTCGGCTTTTGGCCGTACTTAAAGGACACCCTTTTCAATCTATCACGAATGGATTCTTTTTTAACTTCATCAAACCCATCATCTATTTCGTCTGGCGCAAGGGATTGGAGCTTCACCGAATTAACCCTCGACTCCTCTGGAACACTGCCCCACAATGAACTGTCCTTGTAAAGTATCCCAGAGTCCTTGGCAATCTTGGCAAGCGTCCTTATCGTCTTCCTGCCGGATGCGTTCTTTGCAAAATCGTTGTACTTCGCCTCGGCCTCTTTCTCCTTGTACTGTGGGCTGATTGCCGAAAGTCTATGAAATGGGACCCTACCAGACTCTCCAAGCGACGCAAGCGACATCCCGACATCAAACCATGCCTGATAGCCCACAGTGAGGTCTATGCGCCTCCTTTCGGCCTCGCTGACGATTATGGCAACCATAAGCTCATCTGACTCCCGCAATGTCCTCACCTGAGATGGTACATTTACAGGAGCCATCTGTATCGGCTGGGATATTTTACTGGCAGATGGATTGAAGTGATGAACCCTCGCCCCAGCATAGAACCACAGCCGGCAAATGTCGCTGGTGGAGGCGTTTATGCAAAAGGAGGTCTTCCTATCCTCCTTTGGAAGTTCCAAGTCTATTGGTATGCCTGAATAGGCGGAAAACATCTGCACCAGCAATTCATACATCGGCTTCCTTGTGCCAACGGTACATTCGACTGGGACTATCACACGGAATCCAAGCTCCGATACCGAAGGGAATACGCACCAGCAATACTCCCATGCAGCTATTTTATCGAACACCTCCCTCATTTTGTCAGGAGGAACGTGGTCAACATCAAGTCCCATGTACTGCTCAAGAAGAGTGCAGCTATTGGAATTTCTGGCCGTGTGCTCACCGATGGCAAATGCGGGCATCCTTCTTTTTCTCGCATCATAGGCATCCTTGTCAGAGCGATGCAGTGCAGCCATTTCAGCTGCAGCTTTTTTGGCCTCGTCCGTCAGCATCCTTGGGAGGAGGTCTTCAAAATCCATGTACCCTATTGGGGTGGTGTTATTGACGTTCTCGAATAGTGTTATCCTCATTTTGGGTAGATTCTTTTTTTGAGGTCTTCGCATAGGTAAGAATACACATCCTGGTATTGTGACCGCTTGAAGCTGTTGGAGTTGAGTTCAGAAAATGACTCCCTTATGTGCTTTTTCATCGCAATTGGGGATGCGTAAATGGTGTAGTTCCCTCCAAACATCTCTGCGCCACGGGAATCGAACACGTCGAACTGTTCATTGGTTAGCCATTTTAGTTTTTGGACATTGGGGAACTCCTTGGATACAAAGCCATGCAGTGACTCGTTACCAGCGCTCATTCCGGTGGGCTGCTCCACCTTCCTGGCATTAAAATCATCCTCCCACATCCGGCCCCTGATAAATGCGCCAAGCAGCTTCTTCTGCCGAAAAGAGTTGTCTGGAAGTGAAAGGAAGGTGAGGTATGCCGGTATCGCTTCAACGAGGGCATCCCTATCAGGCTGAGACTTCATAGCCCTGTACGCCTTGATAGCGTCAGCCTTTTGCTGCTTATGGCCATACAGGTTCCAGATTTCGTCGAAGCCGGGCGGCGGGGGGACATCGGTACACTTTTCTTTTTCTTGGGTAGCAATTGCTTGCGTGGATGTGGGCTGTTCAGCGATAGCTGGACTATATATCTTTTCTATTTCATTTTCTATTTCATTTTCTATTTGTCCAGAACTATCTGATTCACAGTCAGTTAAGTCGGGGTGCTGTGAAATTATGGCCTCCCGTTTTTTTGCTAAATTTCTACGTGTAGCTCGGATTGAATTTAAGCCGGATGTGTAAAATTCTACTATCCTAGACGCCTTGCTTTGAGTGATGACTTTGAGTATCAATTGGTCACTTTCGACCGACCTCAATTCTTTTTCTGCGACTCCAAGCGACTTGCCATTCATGTTCGCAATGTTCATGGCTCCCCAATTCAGTATGGCAATTTCAGAGGTGGTTTCATCGTAGGAAACTAAATCCGAAAACTGCTTCAAGAAAGCCTGAAATGCGTTCTGGACGTTATCTTCCCTTAGCCCAAGGAAGAACCCCATCATAGATACATTTAGCTTGAAGATGCCACACCAGTTAGTCTGAGTGCCTTGTAGGAGATAGAGCATTATCAACTTTTGCTCTGGGGACATTTGGCGGAATGTTTCATCCGACCAAAGAGATGTTTTGATAAAGGAAAACTCTTTCATGGTCTCACGCTTTTGCCACCCTCGCGGATGCTGTTTTGAAATATGTTTCGTCCTTTTCGATGCCGATGAAGTTTCTGCCGAGATTTTTCGCTGCAACACCTGTGGTGCCGCTGCCCATGCAATTATCCAGGACCGTTTCGCCCTCATTGGTGTAGGTTTTGATTAAGTACTCGCAGAGGGCGACGGGCTTTTGGGTGGGGTGTAGGCCGACTTCTGTATTGAACTTTTGTATGCTACTTGGATTTCTTAATCCTTCATCCAATTTCCTCCTGTCTCCATCCTGATTGTAGAATGTTTCATTATTTATCACCCCACTTGTGACTTTGTTATGGAAGGTGTAGGCGCATCGGCTTTTACCACTTTCACTCCTTTCTTCTTTTATCGGGTAATACTTGGCCGTATCCTTGCTAAAAACCAAAACACTTTCATGCTCCTTGAATGGCTGCCATTTCAGGAGCGCAAAGTTGCTGCCCCTGTTTTTCTGCCAAATCCATTCGTGCCTAAACCATTTTGGCTTGCTCATAATCAAAGCTGACGTGAATGGCTGTGAAGCGGTCAGGACTATTGCGGCATTTGGTTTGCATATCCTTCCGTATTGCTCCCAAAGTGGCTCGAATGGGATTATTGCGTCCCACTTGCAAATTGTCGTGCCATAAGGGAGATCGCAACAAATCATATCAATGCTGTTGTCTGCAATAAAACTCATAGCAGCGAGGCATTCCGCATTGATTAGGCTATTTACAGGAAGCAGCCCCACGCTTGCAACCTCGTCTAAATTGTTAAAAATATTCATTAATTCTATTTTTTATCAAGACCCATTCGTTTTCTGGAATATCGGATTTAGACCTATTCTCCAGCCAACTAATAAATCTTAAATTTTCAATCATTAGTACACCGCCAGAACTTTTTGGAACAATATGATCAAGTGATGGCTTTATCCATTTGTCTCCAGTAGAAATCCATTCGTCAAATAGTCTATTGAAATTTTTATCAAAATAAAACTTTTCGATAAATGCCTTATAAATTTCCGTGTCAAAACCGAGGTAGTCTCGCTTCCTTGATATAGACTTGTTAAGGTACTTCAGTTTTTCTATATTATCAAACTGGTTAAGCCACTCTAACGTAACTTCGTACTTTAAGTGGGCCTTCATGTTCAATAATAGTAGCCGCCGCCCATCAGTTCTTTCGGATGTTTTTAAACCCTTATTGTAAGGAATACCGCCATTAGCCACCCAAGCCCTTCTTGAGTTACCTATCTTCTCTCTGTGCTCCTTTGTAAAAACTCGTAATTTATTTTTCATGCCACAAATCTATGGTATTACATTGAGATATGCAACACAAATATCCGATAGCATATTTTCATCTGGGATGGATTTCATAAGCTCAAGGCAGTCGCCCTGCATGAGGATGGGATTTGAGACTGAAAAATCTCGGAAGAAATCAAGTTCTTGCATAGTTATAGTATTTCAGAAGGAATTAGATACACCCTGTTGAATGAAGCATCTACATCTCCATCCAAATTCAAGAGTTCATACCTGCCAGTGTTTCTTAAATTAATGTTTTTTACAATCTTCTGTATTTTTGCAAAAAAGCTATCAACATTCATGCTGTGCTTCATCAGGTTGCAATCTACACAGGCAGGCGTTATGTTCATCCTGTCATTCGCACCTCTTTTACTTATTGGGTTTATGTGGTCAAGGTGCCATTTCTGGCCAAAAAGTGATTCCCCACAATAGGCACACCTGAACGAAGCCCTTTGCAGACAATCAAATACATCGTGCTGTGTTATTGAGAAATTAGTCGCACTAATGCCAAGAACCCTATTGTTCGCATAATTCGCCTTGTTTTGGCAATCCCAGTTAGATAGCTCTACCTGAGAGTAGTTTTTGGTCTTGCCAGCAGGGAGGTGCTTTAGATTTTTTAGGCAGCATTTTCTCGAAGAAGTATTGTAAGTGAATTTATCTCCTACTAGATACTTGTCGTTGAATGTTGACAATACAACCTCTCCGGCAAGAAACGGGATTCCACCCGGCTTACCCTTAAACTCTATGTCCACAAAATAATGACCATCCACCTTGTATTGATTCACCAATTCATAACTAGAGAATGAGTCGTAAATCATCCCGCTAACATTTACAGCATACCTTGTGTTGAGTGGGAACATCCGAACATGAGGTATTTCTTTCTTCGTAGTTGGGTCTATAAAACTTCTTCCGTCTTTTGACAGCAGAAGTTTTAGTTGATTAATCTTTGACTTGGCCATCGTTCATGGACATAAAAAAAGCCTCAGCATTGAGTATCAGGCGGTGTGGGCTGCGTGACAGGCAGCCGGGCTGAACAGAAAAGTATGAAATGGAAAACCACTACACACCTTCCCGATACTCAATGATGAGGCTTCTTCGATGAAACTTACATCAATATTTTCTTTTCTGTTCAGATTTCCACCCAGGGCGTCACCCCCTTCGACCGTCTTAACGATTCACAAATCTACAACCTTCTTCCGTTATTCCAAAAAATCTCGGAAAAACTTTATTGTTTGCCGAGATTTTTCAAGAAATCAACTGTAAGAATTCTTCTACGCTCATGCCATTGTACCTATTTTCTTCATCAGAGTAGTCAATCGAAACCTTGCCACGCCAGACGTGAAAACAGGCCACGTATAGCCTGTCACCTATAAAACCATCCACATGCCTGTAATAATCCCATTCTCCGTCATTCTCTCCTTCGAACTCCTCAATGTATGTCGCTTCCCTGTCCTTTAGCCACTTTAAGAACAGATTCTTGGCTTTGTTTACTGGACTTGCTACTTTTTTGATACCCATTTTATTTTATTTTTATCTGCCGAGATTTTTTACATCCACCCCATTCACCCGCAAGAATATAGCAATATCCTTGTTTTTGCCCCTCTTGTATCTCGCTATCAGTTTTTCGAGGTCTTCTGGCGATACCCTTGTGGTGTACGCCTGCAAGTGTGTCACTATGCGGAACTTCTTGTCAAGCGCGATCCATGCCAAGATGAAAATAAACAGGAATCCGATGAACGGGATGAGAAAGAAAAAGATGTCGTCCTTCTTGAATGGTCTGCTTGGCATTTCGTCCCATGCACGGCCAAAGTAATAGGCGTTGATGATTAGCAAAATCCAGATTAAGGTCATTTTTGTTTTTTTTTAATTGTTGATTGTATTTTGCGCTTCAAGTTTTCCCCTAAGTTCTTTGTGGTGTTGACATTCGTAATCATACTCACAGCAACGAGTGATTCCATTCCGATTGCCGTTTTTATCAAAACACGGGCCGAGCCACCCATAGGAGTCATACTCATATAAATACACCAATGAGTCAACATCCCATCTTAGTGAGTTCAAAATAAGTGCTGGGTTTATTTTCATCCTTAGTTTATTTTTCTCAATTCAACCCAATCACCATCACATGATGCTGCGGGAAAACACTCCCGTGGTCGAACAGCAGGATTTGGTACATCAGCCCTTCTGGGTGCAAAAACACCTCTCCATCCCTGTACATGATTGCGTTCCATGCCAGCAGGTTGTGCCTGTCGGGAAGCGTCTGGCAGAAGGAGTCGATGAATGTGCTGGGTTGGTGCATTTTCAACAATTGTTAATAACTTTTTTTCATCACCCATTTGTAGAAGTCCTTCCATTTCCACTTCCGGCCCTTCTTCTCCTTTATCTCAACCTTTTTTACGTCCCACAGGGTGTCGCAGGTCAGGCAGATATTGTTGATTGTGGCGGGGCGCTTCCCGCATTTCATGCACTTTACTTTAGCCATTTTATTCGTTTTTGCCGAGATTTTTTAGAGAAAAGAGTCAATTATAAAATCAATTTCATCTTGCAATGTCCAGTAGCTAAAATAATCGCTCCAAGTCATTTTACCATCAATTATGAAGAATCCAAGCTCTGCATTGTGCATGGCTGAAAGCTCTTGATTTGCTTCTTCGATACTTTCCATAATCTTCTTCAAAAAAAGCTCCACCGGCGTCTAGTCTAGTGTTCTCCATTTTCAACGCCGGTGGCACCGTGTCCAACTATCATTGTGAGATGCAAAGATGTACTAAATAAATGAATAAAACAAGTGTAAAATAAAAAAGGCCGAAGATTTCTCCTCGACCCTCACTATGAAAACTACACTTCTGTAAAATCAATGTCAGAATGGCAAATCCGAATCATCCGGCGGCTTCACTTCGTCCGGCTCGGCAGGCATGTGGCTTGCATCCGGTATCCAGCCATCATCTTGCACGAGGCTTTCTTGCGAGGCGGGCATCCGTGAGGTGGCGGCAGATTTGTTGCGTAGCTTCGGGATGATTTTCTCTTTCAAGATTTTCTCAAAGAAGATAATTTCCTTGCTGTTGTCCCACTCAAGCTCGCCCTTCCGCATCACCTGTTCCCATTCCGGCTTCCTCTCCTCGCCATCGGCGTACTGGTACTCTCTTGTGTACCTCCACTTGATGTTTGCGCCGTTCTGCTTCAGGAATAGTGAGGTTTTCTCCTTGCCTTTCTTGTTCTTTCCCTTCCCGACCGAAAACTCCAGCGGAGAATCCAGGTCGATGTTCTCGACCATAGAATTGAACGCCGTGGTCAGGTCGGAGTTGTACGGCCAGTTCAGTACATACTTGTCGCCCATGTCGTCGATGAAAATCTTGAGCGACGAGAACTTTGTGCCGTCAGGGAATTCCTTGACATCCTTTTTAATGTCCTTGATGGTCCCCTCCAGTGACCCATAGTTCTTGACATGGATGACATCACCTGTCGCCTTGCCAGCTTTTGTTTTTTCACGCTCAATAGCGCCGGGTGTCTTTTTGTCCACCCTGACCTCCAGTTTGCCGTCGTAAACGCCAACGTAGGTCATCGAATCCTCTCTTTCTCGTAAGGCCATAAAATTAAAGTTTAATTATGAAAATGAATTAATGATTTCCTTCCTTTTCGCATCTGTCGGAAACACACCATTGCGGTAGCATTGCGTCAGATGCTCTATGAGAGCGCCGTACTGCGCCATAGTCGTCTTAGTGGTGTCGAAGTACGGCCTGTTGAACGAAAACGTGTGCACACGGCTAGAAACGTCGTTTATAGAGAACGGGTTGTACTTCTCCTCCTCGGTCATCAGGCAGATGTGCAGCTTGGCTTCGTCCGCCTCGGTTACGAGCAATCCGTGCTGAATCTGGTAGATGTAGTTTGCCGAGATTGCTCCGCCGATTATCCACTTCGAGCCGGTATCCCACAGCACTGTCTTGATTTCGTGGTACACCCCAGAATAGAACGCATCCGTGTTGATGCCAGCGATTGTCTTTGATGGCTTAAAGTACACGTTCCAGCTTATTTCCGGGATTCCGACAGCCCTCAATATCTCCGCTTCCATGATGTTCCCCGCCGACGTGTGGATGGTGTCGAAGTTCTGTGACTCCCTAAACCCTGTCAGCCGCTCCCGCCAGAACTTCTGGAACGTGGCAGTCTCCCACGAACCGTGGACACGGACGGCATCGCTGCCTCCGATATACCCTTGTATTTCCCGTTCGGTGCCTATCAAAATGCAGTGGTGATTTCGAGGATTTTTGCCAGGATTTCTTGGCGCTCAGCGTCTGTTCCTTCCGAGATTACCTTGGAGAGGGAGGCTTTCGTAGTGCCTATCCTTTCGTGTACCTCGTCAGCAGTCCCGAGGTGCGGAACTGCCTTGCCAAACTCGATGGGTATTTTGATAGCTAGGCTGGTGTCTTTTGGTGAACTCACCACATCCGTATCAACTCCCTTCCACAGTGACAGTCCAAGGCCCCAGAATATCGCCACACACTTCACAAATGCCCTCTGGATGGCAAATGCTATTTGGCTAGAAGTTGGGTTCTCTATCGCTGTGTCACCGTTCGCCACTGGATGCGTGATGGAATGCTTGATGCCATCTATCTTCACCCAGACTTTCACTAGCGCATACTTGCCGCCGGGAGTCCAAATTACCTTCTTGCAATCATAGGAGATGTGTTCCGCACCTGCCGCCCTCAATGACATTTCGCAGTCCAGCCAGCTCAGGTAATCGAACCCGTCAACCTTTTTGGTCAAATCCGAGATGTCCAATCTATACATCTCATCAAAGTTTTTCAACGCCATGAAAATAATTATTTAGTAAAAACTTGTTTGTTAAAAATAACTCCCTTAGATTTGCAGCACAAAGATGAATTGAATAAATGAAAGAAACAAATTAAAAATGAAATTCTTCTCAATTCTTTTCAAAATATTCGACTCGATTGCCGGTAAAATCCGGCTAGAGTTGTTAATTTGGAAGGCGAACAGGAATCTAAAAAAGAAACGATGAAAAAATTAATGACGATTTTGGCGTTACTGTTTTTTGGGTTAAATCTTTCAGCGCAAATCTGGCTTGGTGAATCACCAGATAAACCAGAAAGGCACTACACACATCTTGTCATCTACCAAACATTAGAATCTTATACACGGATAAGTGGCGGGCTTGCCTCACCATCAAGGAGGTGGGAAACAAAGACCGCACTTTTTGAATCTGAACAAGCTGCTTTCGATTGGCTGAACAGTCCAGAATGGGGCATGTCGGACGACAAGGTGAAAAAAGTGAGGCTAAATGAAGGTGAATTGATTGGGCTTTATGACCTGCGTACTGCCGAACAGATACCATTGGTATTGAAAACCGAAAAGAAGAAGCAGGAACGAAAGGTCGAGGTAGTCACCGAAGCCGACGAATGGGAAGATTCTGAATTTATCAAACAATAATAATTTCCAACAATGAAAAATCTTTTCACAATCATTGCGCTGTTTTTCACATTAACCTGCCAGGCTCAATACTCGGAGTGGCAATTTGAAGACAGGGATTCACTATATCGCCAATACAACTACGTGTGGGAGCAGTGGGACTATTATCGCACAGATGCTAACTACTCCCCGGCAGAAATGGCAAAATTCAGGGGACTTGGGGAGTGGTGTGGGTATAAGATAGAATGCTACCTTGACTCTATCCAGACTGAATATGCCGTTTATTTGATAGGCGGCAAGGAAATATACCAATTACCGGGAATTGACCCAGGATTTTATCAAGGGTACACAGGCAGTGAAGTATTGACAGAAAGACGAACTCCGACATTCGCCGGGTTCATGCAATACAAATTGGAGCGGATGGATTGGTGGCTATTGTTTACCCCTTATGTAAAAATCCCGGCAAATAAATGAAATTCTTCTCAATTCTTTTCAAAATATTCGACTCAATTGCCGGTAAAATAAGGCTAGAGTTGTTGATTTGGAAGGCGAACAGAAATCTAAAAAAGAAACAATGAACCCTACATTCACGGACGAACAAATGGGAATGCTTCTTGCAGAGGTATCCAAGAAAGCGGAAGCATGTTTTGCCACTGCCGCACTGTACCAGGCAATCCCGAAGAAAGCACATCTTTTTGAAAGGTGGTACATCAAGGCGCAGAAATGGCAGGCGATACAAGCTGCTATCGAGGCAGAGGCGCTGAAGCAATAATTTTCAATCAATAAATTCAACATGAAAAAATTAATGACGATTCTGGCGCTGTTTGCGCTGACGAACGCCTTCGGGCAAATAGAAATTGGGGTTCAATCAATAGGAGGCGTTGTAGATACAACTCCTGTTGTATGGATGGATAGCCAATCAAGCATTAAAAAAACAACACTTGCTGATGCCTGTTCTGGTTACATCCATGTGATTGATTCGCTTCAATCCATCATTGATGACTATGAGCTATTGATGCGGAAAGAAACAACCCTTGAATACGTAGGCCCCGTTAGTGGGGTAAAAACAGGAACTGTCACGGATATTGAATACGATAACGGGTTGATTGTTTATGAGATGGATTCAATAATTGGGAATCTCACAGGCTATGTGTACGGCGAGTTCGGCGGGCATCGCTTTATATCTGACGACGGAACTATCACGGCATATTCTAAAATTGGGGTAAGAACCATTGGCGTCATGGCAATGCTTTTCAGAACTAGGGATGGGAAGTATTTTATGGCATTTTAATTGCGGGACGAAGCAAAAAACAACACTGAACAGCGCTAGTCACATTTTAAACTAGCATACTTATGAAAATTGTAATCCTTTTCACACTTTTACTGGCCACTATAACGATGGAGGCCCAAATCTCGGCAGGAACGCTGAAAATCCAGAACCTCGGCGACCGATACCGGCTCTCCGTTGACCAGCAGCCGTTCAATTACAGCTATCCGAAGCCGGACAGCGTATCCATCAGGATTTCGGTCATCTGCCCCAAGACGGGCGCTTTTGAGTCCAACTTCCTGCCGCTGAACGGGTCTGTGGAGTACAAGATGGGCGGCACCAATTACATCGCCTGCACGGTATTCTGGTGGAGGGATGGGGTGAAGAGGTCACAGACATCGATGAAGACGTACTGTGGCTTTTTTACAAATCCGCTGGAGTGTTTTTCAAAAATCTGAAAACTTTAATTAAATGGTCGTATATTTGCATTGCGAACTTTTAATTACTATCGGCCATTGCTGGGTGTTCTTCTTGGATAACTTTTGATAGTAATCGTTCGCACGTTCCAAGGTGGCATCCAGCAATGGCTTTTTTATTTGACGTGAAAAAATTTATCAACGAAAGTGAAATAATCTTTTTAGGGCATCCAAAATGTAAAAATTTCAAGGATTTGACTGGCCAAAAATTTAGCAGGTTGGCGGTAATCAGATTTGCGGGCCAAACGCATAACAAAAAGTCGCTTTGGTATTGCAAGTGTGATTGCGGGAATGTTTCAATTTTTTCTTCTTCTGGCCTAAAAAGTGGTAAAACTACTTCTTGTGGATGCTTCAAAATAGACAAGGCGAAAAAATGCAATGTCACACATGGGCACAAAAGTGATGGGAAGTCATCCAAAACTTACAAGACTTGGCAGTCCATGTCATCTCGATGTCAGAACCCTAATGATAGTAATTTTGAAAATTATGGCGGCAGAGGGATAACCGTCTGCGAAAGATGGAAAAAGTTTTCAAACTTTTTAGAAGATATGGGAGAGCGGCCAGAGGGGAATACTATTGACCGGATAGAAAACAACTTAGGCTACTACAAGGATAACTGCCGCTGGGCGACGGACGTTGAGCAAGCAAATAACCGCCGAAATAATATTTACTTGACATACGGTGGGAAAACGCAAACAATTTCACAGTGGGAGCGAGAACTTGGAATGAATCCAGTAACGCTTCGTTCTAGGCTCAAGATAGGGTGGTCAATCGAAAGAGCAATTACAACACCTATGAGGCAAAAGAGAATTTCGATATAAAATCAACAAAAATGGAAAAGTGTTCAATAGCAGAATCCGTGGCAAACGACATTCTTGAGCGTTCAAGGATTGGCACGATAAAATACGGTGTTACGCTGGATAGGAATGACTTGAGTCTTGAAGATTGGCTACAACACGCCTACGAGGAGTGCCTTGATCAAGCAAATTATTTGAAGCGGTCTATCGTTAAGATTCAGCAAGCAAAAAATCCCGAAAATGCCAAAATTTGACGTAAAAATAGAACTCCACGGCAAAACGTTTTTCTACAAGGACATCCCTGCCGAAACAATGGAAGATGCCTGCACAAAAGCCAAGACAAGGGCGGAACGCAGTTTGAAGGTTGTGTCGGTGACTCCAAGCCCTGTTGTCAGGCCGGATGCGAGGCAGTCGAACATTAAGCAGATGGATGGGGCGTCTATCTTTGAGATGTTTTTCGGGAAGTTCAAAGGCTAGTCAGCCGTCTCGTCCAACTTTTCCATGAACTCCTTGTCGAAATCCCGCTTGCCGTCAACCATCTGCTGGCCAATCTTCATAAACAGCTCGTGACGGGCCTGTTTCCGCCTGTCTGTGCGTATCCATACAACCCCTTGGCCAGCAAGAACGCAGAATGCCGAAATTATCGGCACCGCCAGTGTAATGTCCTGGAGTGTGATTGTCAGTATGATGGTCCCGAATATTCCTGGCCCAGCGTACTGATTTAAGAACTGGTATATGAAGTGGCTCATCTTGTCATCTCTTATTATTGCATCCATCTCACTAAGTTTTACTTGTGTGTTGGATAGCAAAGTTACGCATTATTGTTTAACTGGTCAATACCGCTTGTTTCCAAAAATAAACCCTCCGTTTTCACAGATTGTCCTGTTCACTATCGTCTTCCCAGTCTCCAGAACGGTGGCAATAGCAAAGCATTTCTCCCAGCCAGATACCATGAACCTGTTGGCGTAGGTAAATCCAGGCGAGTTCTCGTCGCCCATCCAGCCTATGTTGTAGCCACGACGACCGTTCAGCTTAAATTCAGCAACAGCGTGGGTGTGGTTCATCAAGATGTTCCTGTCGCTTTTCTCCAAGTGCTTTTTTACAGCGTTCGGCCCTAGATAGAACCCGTGGAACGCTTCTAGGTCATCCCCGATAAACACCCTGCCATTCTCCCAGTCAAGTTGCAGGTTGAACCCCTCCTCCTCCAGCTTCATGGCCTCGTGCGGGGACATTAGCGCTGTTCCGTACTTCGAGTGGTCAAACTGCCCGATGTGCTTAAAATACCTTGCCTCGTGGTTCCCATAGGTGTAATCCTTGCTTATGATGTTCCACCTGACACCAAACGCTTGCTTCAGCTCTTGTATGCCTTCATAGCCATCCTGATACTCCACGCCGAGGTCAATGCCGAACGGCAACAACTTCTTCTCGTCATGGCTTGAAAGGGATTTCATGTCAAGGTAGTCCCCATTGATGACAATGCCGTGGATTCCATCCCTGTTGTCGTAGATGAAAGAAAGGAGTGCGGCCCAGATTTTCTTGTCGTGGAATGGCCGGTGTACACAGCCGATGATGAGGATGTTCTGGTGGAAGGATGCGGAAGGTCTCTGAATTGGTTTCTCCGAGACCTTCCGCTCGATGTCGGCACGTTGCTGGTCGGTGATAGGCGGTGGACCTGAATCCTTGAACTCTCGCCTCACAAAGGCCCCTCCGTTTGGGGTGGTGGTGATGAACTTTACGGTGCTGCCTTCAAAATCCGGGATTTCTTTGGGCTCCATCGCCCGCCCCATAGTGACGGATAGAAGCTCTCCTGTTTTGGGGTTGACGTTCGCCTTCTTGAACTCTAGTGAGCGGTCGCTGCCCAAAAATCTTTTCCATCTGCCAAAAGCGGCCTCCCCACTCACCAAATCAAATTTCGCTGCAAGCTCAGGCCAGGACTCGTCCGTGCCATCAAAGCCTCCAGAAGCCACCAAGTAGCTAATCAGAGGATGTATTGTCATTGGATTATAATTTGCGTTCGTGTGTGGGTCGGCCATAATGGCCACATCATACCAAAAACCTTGCCTATAATCTACTACCTAATACTACGCCAGCAGCAACGGCCACTGGTATTGTCCACCATAATCTCTTTTTACGTGCCTTTGGCTCCTCAATTACTATTGCCTGCATACCTTTAATTCGTATGGCAGGATTGCTGTTGAAGGCCGTGAAAGTCCTTGTATTGCCGGATTTTGTCTCTACTATTTGGATACTATCAGTGATGGAGTAATTTATGTCAATTTCACCATCATTAAGGTATGCCTCGAAATAGTTCCAGCGATCCTCAAACACATACGGCCTTACTGCAAAATAAGGCCGTGGTTCGTCAGGCTCTTTTGTTTCCGGGTAATATATCGTATCCACCTGCGTCAACTTGATGGTGTCCTTTCCCTCTAGCTGTACGTCAACTATCCGTTTAATATCCTTCACGGTTAGGTTCAGTTCTTTGGCCAGCCTGGCGACCTTTGTCTTCTCTAGCGCAAGCAGCGTCTGCAAGTCCATGATGCGGGCATCGGCCATACCTGCGTTCTTGCCGGATTCAGTTTTGAACTGCGTGAATTTCTTCTCGTTCAGGTCGAGAAGGGCGGTTGAATCCTTATCCTTCTGCTTGTGAAAGGAACAACGCTGGATGGCCAGTATTGCAATAAGTGCCAAGGCTGCGATCGTTATTAGTGCTGGAAGTTTTTTCATTCTTCTTTTTTGATTTTTTCCTTGATGGATTTCTTCGTGTCACCAAAATCAAATTCCGGTTTTTACTTGTCCGAGGAGAATCCCATCTCGTATTTTATTATATCCGAAGCAAAGTTATGTACTTTTAACAACATTTGCTCAAGTTCCTGCTTATTGAGCTTGTCAAGCTGCTCGTAATACTTATTGACTATCAAGCCCTTGCGTTCAGCGACACGCTTTGACATCTCTTCCCGAACGTCGTCCGAGATTGTTTCGCCCTTCTTCGCCCAGTCGGAATCCTTCTTGGAAATCAACGATTTTGCCGAGAAAAACTGCCCAGGGGTTAGTAACCCGTCAAATTTAGATGACAATATCCACTCCGGCCTCTCTCTCGTTTCCTCGTTTTTCATCACGAAATCAAGGTATCCCATAGAGATACGCTCAACTATTTTTCCGGTCCTTGAATCCCTATAAATGATGTTCCCATATTCATCATACCTGTCGCCCTTGACATAGTAGTCTATCCAGGGGATGTCCTTGGCTATCCTTTCGTACCATTTGTCGGGCTTGGTGGCAGGCTTGTCCAGCATCACACCCAGCTCGTTCACCAACAAATCCCGGTAAACCCCCGGCATGACCGCTTTTGCGGGCCGCAGGGCTGTCTGAAAGGTGACATCCACCCAAGGCATAGGCGTATCGCTCTTTGCAGCGGCTGCACCGGCCTTCTGGTATCTATCCCATGTCTGCGCAAGGCTGTTGAATGAGACCTCGCTGAACACACCTATGATGTCCTGAATGCCAGCCCCGCCCCTTGCCCAAATAGACTTGTTCCTAAAATCCTGCTCCCGGAAGATGATGTCGTCCCTCACTCCCCCAAGTATAGACAGCGGTGCTAAAAACGGCAACCACAGCGAGAACTTCTTGGGCTTGCCCCAAGTACCATCCGACTGCTTGAACCTGACAGAATATCTTGTCATTCCACCCACTTCGCTGGTGAACGGGTCGTTATCCAATGATGCAGAAATATCTATCCAGCGATCAGGGTCAAGAACGAGATTGTCTTCATCGTCCCTATCGAACATGGCCATGAAAAGCCCCGCGAACAGTGTTGTGGCCATTACTTGAGCGCCCATGTCCTTGGCCATCTCTGTTTTTGACTTCTTCACGTAGCCATTGCCAATCTGCCTATCGGCGGGATATTGTTCCATCACCTTCTCGCCAACATACTTGCTGGACATCGCACCGGCCAATGACCTGTTTACTGCGATGTGAGCCGCTGCGTTCATGGTTGGCCCAAGCAGTGGAACTGTTTTTTGCACCACGTTCGTACCGTGTATCGCCACCCGCATGAACATCGTAAGAGCTGCACGTAGAATAGTTCTGCTCAATTGGAGGATAGGCGCTGCCTTGGTTTCTTTTTGCCCACTGTTCTGCCACTTATCGAACGCCACGCCAAGGAAGCCAGACATCTCACCCCTGAGCGATGCTTGGTCCATAAACAGTTGCGCTGACTCTATCTCACTCCGACGCACCTGCTGTTGTATGATTTCCTTCGCCCGCCTGTCCTCAAAGCCAAGCGGAACTTCCTGTCCATTCATCTTCATCCCAGCCACCTCAGCGCTTGCCTGCGACTTGGCGGTGTCCCATGCGTTCTTGGTGAACATCCCGTATTCTGCCACCCTGTTTGCAAAGTCTGGTGTGACAAGCTCACTGAACTTTACGCCTTGCTCAAGTTTGTTCCAAGCCTCGATGAACCGTACAAACTCTGTGACCGGGTGCGTGAACTGGGCGTCGATGGCCTTTGGTGCTATCGCTATCCTGTATGCCTGCGAGAGTATGGCGCCAACCAGTTTACCGAATGATTTTGCCTTGTCAATGCCCGTGGCGTCGGCGTACATCTTGGAATACTTGGCTATGCCACGAACCATAGCCACTTCCACCAATGAAGCGGCAGTGACGTACTGGCCATCCAATTGTATCTTCGGGTTGTCTAAATGGCTGAAGTTGTCCTTGAACGCCGACCTGAACACGCCGAACCCCATCTTCCAGTTGTTGGCCTTGGATTCGCTTATCTTCTGCATGGCCCTGACGGCTGCCACAGGGTTGGATGCAGCTATCGAGATTAGGTCGGGTGCTAATTTTGAGATTGTTCCAACGATGATATTGAGCCAAGTACCAGTATTGGCAAGCGCTCCCATGTGCATCGCCGTATTCAGCTCGTCGGCAAGTATCGGCATGATGCCCACATTACGCTTTTCAAGTTCCAGCAGCTTGTTCTTCATTTCTTTCTGCGCACGGGCCATCAGCTCTGGGCTTTTCTGGTCCACTAACTGCAGCGTTGTTCCTGCAGGAGCTGGCTGGCCAATTGGTTGGTATCCTATCGTTTGACCTGCAGTATTCACCACGGCATTCGACTGCAGTCCATTTATCATCTTGGACGAAATATCCTTGATGTCCTTCACGTCCTGCGCTGACAATGACTGGTATCCGAAGTAGCCGGATACGGCAGCCGCAAGGTTCTGGTCATTCAGCAGTCCGTGGTATGCGGCATTGGCCAGCTTATCCACCGACCCGTTCCACTTCTTTTCGTGGACCATGATGCCCTCGATTTCCTCTTCCTGAATCTGCTTCTTGAAGTTGTTTATTGCCCGCAGTATTGCCGCTTTTTCACGCTTCTCAAGTTCGCTGGCAAGTTTGTTCTCGTAAGCCCTGGCATCCTTCTCGCTCATTCCAGCTTCTTTCAGCTTGGCCCAAAGCGACATGCCATCGTTCTTTTTGTAATGCTCGTCAACTATCTTGTCGATTTCTGATTGGCCTTGAATAAGCGGCTGCGCCGTACCCATCGGGATGTCTGCCGGGATTTGTAGCTCCTCTTCCGTTACAGCAGCAGCTTCATCCGAAACAGCATTCCACGCCTCGTCGGCATCCAACCCCATGTCGCTGGCCGATTGCATGTACGCAGCCTTGATAAGGCTCATGTTGGCACCAAACAGGTTCTTGTACGCCACGAACAAGTCCTTGAGGGCTATCAGCACCTCTGGGTTTATACCTGCGCTCAATTGCCCCTGTACAGCCCTGGCGAGCTTCGCCCTTGCTTCGTCAACCCCTTTCTTGGCAGCTTCCACTTTTTTATTGGCCACATCCTTCACTTTCATGGATTTGGCCACAGCTACCTTGGCTTCTTGTAGATTGGTCTTGCTCCTCGCTTTCTCAATCTCATCCTTCAATCCCCTCAGCATCTGCTCCAAGGTGGCGTTCTTCCCTTTCTTGGAAAGCTCCCTAACCTGTGATTCAAATACTTTCACCGCTGTGGACCCAGCTATGCCTTCTGGGCTTGCACTGCCCCGCAACGAGCTTATCTGGCGGCCCGCACCCCTACTATATGAATCCAAGAAGTCGTAAACGGACAATGCCTCAGCCATCATGCCCTGTTCGGCGTAATGGTAGGCGGTTTTTAGCAGGATAGTTGTAGCGATAGCGCCGTTCGTTTCACGAGTATTCGTATCGTCCGTGTCCACTGCCTCTTTCAGCAAGTCCTTCGCTGTTTTTACAGAGGCGTCAAGCCCATCCTTGGCATCAAGTGATTTCATGTTCTCGGCTATCTCAAAATCAGCAACAGCGTTTACATGCTCATCCTTCAGCGAATCATAGTCCAATTTCCCAGCCTTGGCCAATTCCCTGACTTCAAGCGGCACGAGTGGGTCTTCCGCCACCCTGTTCATCAAGGATTTCTTCATCCTGTCGCTGGCGGGCTGTACCGGCTTCACCACAGCTGCTTCCGGGAACTCCTGCTCCACGGCCTGCTTCTCTTTTAGGAACGAACTGCGCTCCGATAGCTTGTCGATATACTCTTTGTTTGGCGCAATGCCAGCAAGCTCCTTGAACCTCTGAGCAAGTAGTCTTTTATTTGGATTGGCCGAAATCTTCTTTGGTTTCTTTTTTTCTGGGTTGGAGCTGATGTAGTCTGCAATGTCCGCTTCCGTGATGTTCATGCCAGTCTGGTCAGAAAGCTCTTCTGCGAGTTCTTGTAAGTTGTACACATTTGGCCCTGCATCGCCTTTCGGTAGATACTTGCTGGACAAGTCAGGGATTCCTTCCAAGGCCATTACATCAAAAGTGCTGTTCGTCACTGCATCCTCGATGGCTGATTCCTTAGTGAATATCTCGCCCTGAACAACATCTGGTTCCGCCGCCCATGCTTGGCCGACTTGTGCAGTGTTACCATCTGCCAATATCTTTCTCGTCACATCCTCGTCCGGCATGTTGGACAGGTCGGCTTCTGGCTGTACGGCGAACTCGTCAATCTTTTCTTCTGCCAGTTTTTTTGCCTGGGCCGGAGTAGGTGGTTTTTCCTCTTGAACCTGCGGCTCCTTTAGTGGGGTGGCCGTAGGGGTCGAAACTTTCGGCTCGGCACTGCTAACATCCTCTTTAGCAGTAGTTTTTGCGGGTTCTCCTGTTTCTTCTTTGCTCGCCTCTATCAGCTTAACGGCCTTCGGGTCTGGCGGAAGATTGGCAGCCTCGCTGGTCTTTACGGAAAGCTCCGCAGACTTCAGTTCGTTTTCTTTTATTTGCGCCTGTTCTTTTGCTGTGAACGCTGGGTCTTTTTCCTTGATGGACTCCTTTAGCGCATCTGTTTCGCTGTCAACTTTCGTCTTTTCGGTAGTAGCATCCACCACGTCAGGGTTCATCTTGAGGTCTTCCGGGATTTTTTCGATGGCCAGTTTCTTGACCTCGATTTCTTTGAGCTGTTCATCGGCCTGCTCTTGTGTAATTTCGCCAGCTTGCACCTTAGTGTCCAGTTCAGCCTTTACATCCTTGATGTCCACTTTTTCAACCAAGGCGTTGTCGAGGTTTTTGGCAAGCACCTCTTTCTTACTTTCTATCTCTTCCTGCGCTTTTTTGATAAAATCGCTATCCTCGCCAGTAGTCCCACGGTTTTTTACTCCAAGGGCGGCTGACATCGTTTCCAGTATGAATTGTACAGCGCCGCCTACTTCAGCCGACTTCTCCAATCCTTCCGTAGTTTTCAGTGTGTAGTCATAGACTTCTTTTGCCGTGGCGTTCTCCATCCATTGTTGTAACGCTTCTTGCGTAGCCCCCTCGAATGTACCAATGGTGACATCCTTGGCCTTCTCCATGAACACTTTGCCAAACGACCCATCAGTGGCCTTGTTGAAACGCTTGAACCATTCGCCGACCATCAAGCCCTCTGTGCTACCCTCCATAAACCAAGTGGGCAACATTTCAGAGATAAGGTCATCCACGTTAGAAGATTTCAACCTGTCATACTTGGCCCCCACCTCTTTCTCGTCCAGCCCAGCCTCTATGCCAAGTTTTACATAGCCATCCCTCGGAAGCTGGTCAACCATGGATTTCTCCTCACGTAATCTTTCGGAACCCTCACCGACGATGTTCATTGTCGCCATCATTGATGCCCTTGAAAACAGGCCCCTGCCCATCATCTCAAGCATGGCCTTGGATTTCGGAATGGCTGACATCGCCGAGGCAGCCTTGCTTGTTCCGCCGGTGAGGATGCCGGCAACTGCTTGCCCAAGGCCGGAGATTATTTCTCCCTCGGTAGAATTTAGCAGTTCGGGCGACGAAGTGTACTCTGCAATACCTCCTTTTTCAAACATTTTCTCTATCCCATTGCCGAGCTTCCACAAGTATATGTCTTCCGGCTTTGCAGATTCATCAAACACCTTGACGCCCTTCAACATCAATTCGCCAGCACCTTTGAGGCCACCAGCTATCCCTTGCTCGATTACACCCCTGTTCATGGCTTCCACGCCAAGCATCCCGGCCTGCGCCATAGTTACGTCAGTGACATCAGAATCTATTGGCTGTGTTTCTTCCTGAAATGGCTGATTGGCTTGATTGGTAACGGTAAGTTGATAAATGGAATCTGCGTTCTTTGCAAATGCAGATTTGGGAGTCACCTCGCCGGTGCCCCAATTCATTTCAACGCCATCCTTGGTTACTATATCAGATTTTCTCCCCGCAGTGGGGGCAGCAGGTTGGGTAGAAGAAAGTTTTTTGGAGTCGATTTCGCCAGTTGACCAATTGAATGCAGAACCTTTTGAAGAAGGCTTTTTTTTTACGCCGAGATAGGCGTCAAACTCCTGGATGGTGCCCAGGTCATTGCCATCCCGAAATGCCTTATGGAATTCGGCCCTGTTGTTGGGGTCGCCAATCCACGACTTGAACTCGCCAAGTGTGCCAAGGTCATTCCCTTCACGGAAGGCTTCCCAGAGTTCCTGTACTTTCTGTTCGTCCATTATTTTTTCTTGATTGAGAATCCCTTAGCTGTTGGGGAAGCGGACGGTGCCTGCATAGCTGCACCTCTGCCGCCTCCTTTTTGCTTATAGCCATACTTCAGCATGTCCTGTACGTCGTACAGCGCACCCCTTGATAGTTCGGTGTCGAGCTTGGCCCTGTCAACCGGAGCCCATGTAGTTTCTTCGCCATCTGTAAAAGACACCCAGATTATGTCGCTCGTATTGTCGGCCTCCATGGCTGGCCAAGGCTTTGTGGGGTCCATTTTGCTGAACGGAACTATCTTCCTTTTATCGGCTGGCGGCTGTGTGCTCACACCACTGAAATCAAGCTCTGGGTCAACCCCGACAAGTTCCGACAGGACGCTTGTGGATTTCTCCCCGATGCCTCTCGCCTTGGAGGCAAATAAAAATGCTTCCTTGACTTTGTTTATATCCCCGCTTGTGGCATCAGCGACCCACTCATCGGTGCCAGCGACATACTCGGCTATTGCTTGACGGCCCATAGATATTCCGCCACCAGAGCTTGCGTAGGTCGGCATGTACCGAGAGTTCACCCGTTCCACGGTCTGTGGCCCAGGCGTGTTGTTGACCAACAAATCCCGCAATACGCTCGCCCTGAGCAAATCTTTGGCCTCCTCGTTTAATGGAGTGGAGCGGTCAGCGGTGAGTTCCGCTACGTGGCCCTCGACCACTGCCGCCATGTCCCGGTCGGCAAGCATCAATTGGAAGGCCCCATTCTCTATCAGCGTATCTGGGTCGTTGATTGTTATCTTGCCGGAAACAGGGTCGATGTGGTAAATCTTCCCTGCCGCCTTGGATATTGTAGTGCCAGAATCTACCCTAGTGAACCTGCCTAATTTGCCAGAATCCAGGTTTCTCTGCACCTCCATAGCAACCTGTTTGAAGGCATCGTTCTTCAAAAAATCCTTCACCACCACTGGTTCGTTGAGATACTTCCAGGGGGTATCGGATTCATACACCAAATCGGTGGCTGAAAGGTCTCTGGGGTCAACCTTGCTTGGGTCAAGAGGCTTGCCGTCGGTGCCGATGATTTTATCGGCGAGCCCACGGTTGATTTCTTCTATTCGGTATTTCTTTTGGTCAAGCTGCTTGGTCTGCGACAGAATCCCTTCATACACCTGTTTGCCGGAATTGGCATAGGCCATCAACTCTTGAACGCCAGCAGCGGCTTTGAAACGGATTTCAGAGGCATCGGCGTTGTCGAAGTACATCTTCTGCACTTCTTCCAATAGTTTGGTCTTTTTTTCGGTGACAGCTTCCTGATATGGGAAGGCTGTTGGAACTGGCTTGCCGAGGTCTCCGACAATCTTCGCCACCTGTTTCTCCCGTTCGGCATCGGCCTTCTGTTGGGCGGCAAGTGCAAGCTGCTCCCTACGGGCCTTCATCTGCTCCTGCTGCATGGCAAGGCCCATGAAGTTTGGACCGCTCGGAAGGATGGTCGCCCAGCCTTTTTCGGATGGGGAATTGTATATGCCTTTGGCGTCTGCTGTCATTATCCTATCATGCTTTTATCGTAGCCATAGCCTTCCGGTTGCATTCCGGGATACTGCCCCATTTGCAGGATTCGCATCCACATCGGGACCTGTGGGGTTGTTTTTGCCGCAGGAGCCATAGGCGCTCCAGCTTGTGGACCCTGCATCATCTGTCCAGCCATGATGCCAGACAATGATTGGTTCACCCCGCCAGCAAGGTTTGTGAGGCCACCCTGAATCAGGGCTGCCTTTGTCCGGGCTGCATCTTGGTATGGCTGCATCTTGTTCAGCTCCCATTTCTTGTCCTGATACCCAGCCATCACGCCCAATGAGCGGCGGAAAATATCGTCCCTGCGCATCTGGTCGCCAGCTTCGGCTCCCATAAGGCCACGGGCGGCGATGTTGCTGTTCATCTGGATGCCTGCCAAGCCAGAGAGAAGCTGCGAGCTGTTCGTTGCTCCTTTCTGTAAACGGTATTGTGAGTTGGCCGCATTCTGGTCAACCCTGGCATTGGCGTAGTTGATGCCAGGCATACGGGCATTCTGCTGCATCCGGGCGGCGGCCATAGCTTCTTGTTGAGCCTCTGGTATTTCATATTCGGGGCGCTTGGGTTTCATTCCCATGCCTCCGATGAGCTGGCCAAGGCCCAATGCGCCTTGAATTACTCCTGGAATTGCCATCGCTGCGAGTGGTAACATATTGGTTACGTTTTGTTACCGGTTGAACTCCGGTAGATGATATTCAAAATCTTTGCAACAAAGGTAGTCAAACTTGACCATTCATACAAGACCTTGAAACTGCGTCCCCGCATCTCGTCCCCTTTCAGCAGTTTGTCAACAACCGTGCCGGAGGTGTTAGGGGAAAGACGGTCACGGTAGGCACTTGCCGACCAGATACCCTCCTGCTTCCGAAAGTCCGCCGCCACAAGGTCTGATGACTGCACAAAATCGTCCTCTGTACGGAAATGGGCGTATGCCGGAGCGCCAGTGGTCTCCATTGAAGTACCTTGCAGCCTCTTGACTTCGCTCGGCGCTTGATTGAATGCCATCGCTGCCCAGCTAGGGAACCGCACGCCGAAGAAATTGTTCGTGGACACGGAATCCAATGAAAAAAGGTTGCCCAGCTTCATACAGAAAAGTTTGTCCCCGGCCCTGCCCCACCATTCAGGTACGGCGTTCATAAACCAAGAAAACCGTCCTTTTTCTTCGGAGAACACGACTGTTTTCGGGAAAAGATTGATGGTCGTGTAGGGGTTAATCCTGAGCTTTGTGATGGTGAACGTATGCACTACCGTTGACAGCGTTGGCACTGTGACCACATTGAACGTGTAGTTGCCGGTGCTTGCCGCCACAAAGACGAACGATACCAATGTACCGACCGAAATAAATGTCTTTGGGCCGTGGAAAAGGTCGTCACAAGTCACCTGAATCTGCGTAGGACCAGGGGCCGTGAACATGAACCGGTAAATGCTTCCAGCCACCAATGCCGCTGTCACCGACCCAACCGGACTTGATTCCGTGGCCGTGACTGATTCTTCCACATCCAGCACTGGGTAGCTTATCGGCCATGTCCCGATTGGTGGGATTGACCAGACTGCTTCCTTGTTGAATTCATCGTATCCTGCTGGTATCTTGATCGGAGAAATCCCCGGAACATCACTCGCTGCCAGCATGATTGCATTGCCGAGCCAAGCTGCGAAGGATGAGAACTTCCTGTCACTTACAGGCTCCACGCCTGCTTTTGAGTATCTTGTGAACGCTGACTTGATGGCCGAGAACCAATAGGCATCTCCATCGTTCTCCACGAAGGATTCTGGGTTCAGCGTACCGAACCCTCCCCGTAGGATGTTGATGGTGCCGATGACATCCACTGTATTGATGAGTGAAGGTGTTTCGGCTGCGTTGTAGAACTCCGTCCTTCCAAGGTACATGCTCGCCACCTCTGTCTGACCAACTGCCAGCATCACCGTTCCATAATCCTGCGTCCGGGATGTGAGCTTCAGAATCTGTATCTGGCCAAGGCCAGAATCCAATGTCCTGATGTCGCCGGAGACGAACTGGTTTAGCTGGTTGGTTTCTGTTCCGGGGAAGTAGGTGGATGACCACGCTACTTCCGTTTCAAATCTCTTTTCTTTCGAAAATAACAACATCGATGGCCGGCCAGTGTCTTGTGGCCACTCTGTCCACACCTTGTTGTTCGGGTTCATGCACTGAACCGGTTGGTTCGTATTGAACACCAGCCTTTTCCCGAAGTACGTATCGCCGTAGATGACATCCGTCAATACCGAAAATGTTCTTGTTGGCTCTCCGGGGTCGTTTATCTTGTAGTTCCTTCCAATTTCCCAATATGTCTTTCCATTATCCTGTGTAGGAGTCTTTAGCTCGAAGTAAAAGGTGGCAGTGGATGTATCTCCGATGTCCTCTGGCTGCAATAGGATGAAGTTGCCCTGCGTTCCAACGACCTCCAAATAGAACTTCTCCTGCGCTGAATTTATGAGCATCATCACATCGCCTTCGGAAAACGTGTAGCCGAACCCTAGTGAAATCATTTTCTCAAAATCAACGCCAACCACTTCCCATGCTGATGAATACACCGTCTCCGTCAGGTCGTAGCTCCCGTCAGCCTGTCTGTCACCGTAGCGGACAATATCCGCATAGCCTGCTAAGAATGGCTCTATCACCCTGCTACGGGCTATCGCATAGCTGTGGGCCCAGAGCGGCACTGCCGATGGGGATGAATCCAGCGTCCAGCGTATTCCTGTGGTAAAAAAATCCTGCTGGTACTTTGGCCCAGGGATTGTTACCTCGGCAGACTCGTGCGTCATGCCTGCGTTTCGTCCGGCAAAGTCGTAAAATATCGTCTGCACCTTGTAGGTGTAGCCTTCCCTGAAAGCCCTTGCCGCATTAACAAAGTGCTCCCAGTCCTCGTCAATCACCACGTTGTCCGGCCCTGCTGTGTATGGCGTTATCGTCCACGTCTGACAGGTGGGGTTTAGGTATTGTATTAGCTCTGTTGGAATTTCATCGGAATCCATTATCGGATACCTGGTGTACGCCTCTGCCGCTGGATTCAAGTCAAGAGAGTTCGAGTTGAAGTCCGCCGATGTATATGGCGTCTCGTACCAGCCAGCGAATGCCCCGAAGGCATCCCGTATCCTCATTACCACCACTTCAGCCAATCCTGTGCCACACTGCCACTCTATTAGGTAGTATGCGCCAGTGACCCGCCAGAGTTCAGGGGTTGCTGCCCCAAGGTTGATAAGCTCAAGCTCGATGTCCGAGTTATAGATGTAGTCATACCCTTTTTCGTTGTTGCCAAGGAACAGCCGGTTGTCGGCAATTTCAAGGGCATTGGATAGCAATGGCACATCAAAGTACGGCAGATATGACTCGGAGTCTGGTATAGCTGTCCCCGTAATCTCATTGAAGAAATAGATGCCGAGAGCGTCGCTGCCATAGGTGTTGTGGTCAACGTACAGCGCCGAATCCACTGTCCTATCGAACGTCTTTATGATGTTCCACGGGCCAGTGTTCCCACGGCGAACGAGTATTTCCACTATCCTTACTTCTGGGTCGATTGGTTCATCCTTGTCCAGTTCCACTCGGATGGTGTCGTATGCCCTCTCGTCATTGTAACCGGAAGCAAACAGATACCTGCTTATGTTTGGCGGCACTACTTGCGAGTACGGCCCGACCGTGGAATATTCTCCGGTCGAATAGACATACCTGTACGCAAATTGGAATGAATTGAACTGGATGAGGTTTGTCTGGCGGTCCTCGATGTCGGATTCGTCAGCACTTATCAGCTTTCTGGCCTTTGGCGGGTACATTGGCACCCTTCTGGCTACCGTGATGTCCCACTGCTCCAATGGTAATGTGTACGGTACTGGTACGTCACCGTTTTGGCTGACGTAGGTTGGGTGGTTGGTGCGGATTCCCCGCTCAACGTCAATGCGACGCTGTTGGCGCTGGTTATCAGTGAAATATAGGTAATCCCCAATCAGCGCAATACCTGTAATCTGGTATGCAGAAAGCAGGCCGAGCCCGCCTGTGACGTTGGATTCTTGTAGTATAGTATAGGTGGTATTGGTCTTTCTATCCCAAGCGATTATTTTATGGGTGCCGAGAGAGTTGTAGTTTATCCGATAGATTCTGCCTTTTACTTCGTCCGTGATACTGCCTATCGTCTGTTTTGTCCCAGTGGCTGCATCCGTACTGCGCTGTTGGGTTCCAGCCACGGGCTTTCCAGCCATGCCACGGCCAGCACTATCTCTTGTCACACGCATGTTGTGCATATTCAGGTAGTCGCCCTTGCCGATAAATTCCGCTGCATCGTCGCAGTTTATCGCTCCGTCTATGGTTCTCCGTTCTATCATCTATTCCAGTGGTTCATAAAATTGCCCAGAAAATCCCTCAACTTCTTGGCCCCGGATGTATTTTGGGAATGAACCCTAAAATCCGGGCATCGAAAATTGTTTGACACAATGTATTCCTTCATCCATGTAGCGCACGCCAAGCCTGTTTTTGTCGTCTTGTCCCTAAAATCATTGGTCAGGTCGTAATCAAACGAAACAAGCGATGGGAGCCCGTTGCTGGATATTATTTTCTTGAAATCCCCAAACGACCTCACCACTTCCCATGATGGGTCTGGCGGCTCCCTTGTATCGTCTAAAAACAGTTTGTACGCCATTAGAACTTCGGTGTTTGTGAAAATCTCCTGTGTTTTATCCTACCAACCGCCTCGATGTCCAATGGATTTATCCTGGCAGCCAGCTTCCGCTGTTCGTTCTCGTAGGCCTTTGCAGCCACACTCTTGTCGTATGGGGCAGTCTTTGGCATGGAGCAGATGTACTTGTATTCCATGTACGCACGGATGGTAGATACCGCATACCTCTCCACATAGCTCGATGCAGAATGCTTGTCGAAGGCAATGTAGTCAAGGTTGATGATGTCGCCGTATGCGTAGTTGTTGTTGAGCTGCATCACATCGTCCAACACCATGAAAGTGTCAGTTCTTGTGCCATTCCCGCCAAAGCCCCGGCCACGGAACTCCCCGTTCTTGTCCAGCCAGTCCTGTACATAGTAGCTCGCCCAGTAGTAAGAAGAAGTTTCTTCTGCGTCACCGTAGGGAGTGTAGATGCCGTCGCTCTGGTTGAGGTTCCTGGCGAAAGTGTTCGTCTCGCCCATCTTGAGTACGTTCTGGCCGTATGTCTGGCCGACCCTTACCCAATCAACGTAGTCACAAGGCAGTTTTATCCGGGAAAATTCGTCCACGGTAAGCTCTGCCGTCTTCACCCGGCCAATGAGGTCGAGTTCAAGTTCGCTCAAACAGTCAAGGCCCCAAGATAGGAGCCTGATATAGAAATGCACCGGAAGCCCTTTCTCGAGGAGAACCTGGCGGATTATCGAATCTATTTTAGTCTTTGCCGTCATGGTTGGTCTTGTGAATTGTTGCTGTCGTCATGCGGCCTTGGCTGAAAATCCCTGACAACAAGGTTAACTATCATCGCTTCCATGTCGGGAGGTATCGGCAGTAGTGCGTAATCGTCCAGCGAAGCGATGTCCGTGGTCAACAACTGAATCTTTACAGTCCCACCAAGCGCATCGCTGTTCCTATTGAACGTAACTTTGTTGCCGGATACCTCGTAGGCTATCAGCTCACTGCCGAGCATCGCCGACATTGCCGTGTGGTTCACCCCGCTCGCCACGTTGAGCATTCCGGGCTCCAACGGGATAAAGAAGTCGCAGTCACAGTTGCTTATCCTCCAGACGCCAATCTGCATGGGCAGAGCGACAGGAGTTGCCGGGAGTATTGCGCTAGACCTGTCGCAGTCTCCATTCACCACCGGCACATCCTCGTAGGTGGCAATCATGTGGTGGGTGGGGATGCTAGTCCCGAACGGGTATGTCAGGTTCACGGCCTCCATTTTCAGCAAAGCATTGATGTGGCGTCCGATGCTCGCATGGATGTCCTGTTCAAGGATGTTGGAGGAAGACCTTATGTTGCCCCCCTTCAGTATCCTGAGTATGGATTCGGTAAGGTATTTCTTGGATGCCATTATTCCTCTGTTGCTTTGTTTTGTCCCATTGCCTGGTACAGCATCTGGTCAGCCTGCTTGATGCCGCCAAGCTGCAATGTCCGTACCAAGATGTTCATCGTCGCCACTTCGCCCCATTCTAGGTCGGTGGAAGTAGCAGCGTCGTGTGTTTCCACCCTTGTCGTTGTGTTTATCGTGTAAACGTAGTTCGGCTTGGCTGGGGTTCGGTAATAAACAAGCTGGCCGGAAATGTCCTTTGGCCTGAATTCCACCTTCTGTTTTTCGCCGATACTGATGCTGTTCAGTGTTCCGCCCTTTCCGATAAATCGGTAGATTGCGTCCTTCTTGGATACGGGGATGAGTTCGCTATCCACCCTTGCCGCCCATTCTTCATCATCAAGTTCTTGGATTGGCCGGTATCGGATTTCTCCAGCTTGGATGAACATGGAGTTCAGTGAACTCATGTGCTCGAAGTCCAACGGGATTGCGAGAATGCCGTTCGTGACGCCGTATGGTGCTGTCGTAGGGTCGTATGGGAGTGTGAGAAAATCAATCGTAACCTTGAACGGGTTGAGCTCCTCTGTTGTCCGGGAAGTCTGGCCTACCACTACCGGTGGCACTGGGCGACCTGGCTGGTACTGCTTGTAGTTGCCGAGCAGGAAGCCGAAATATTCCATCTGTGCGATGTTGGCAAGACGGTCTATCTCCTCATGGGAGGTGTAATCTGATCCGCTCTTGTCCGAAACCAGCTTGTAAAGTAGATGGAAATCAAGTATTGTCATTTTTCGTACCTAGACTTATTTGGAAACAAAGATAGCCAGTATTTTCGACAATTGCCATCAAATGACTCGTCGCCCACAGAAATCATTTTCCTGCCGAAACAATGCAGCTCCCAGTCTTTTATCGGCCTATTCAGCTTGGTGTCGTCGGCGAACTCTCCATCGATGCCAAGCGTGTTGCAGTAGAGGCTTCGGATGGTCGGGCCAAGCGGGACGTCCCAGTCTTGGTCTTCTATGATTTTTTGGAGCTTTTTCTTGTCGTAGATGATTGGCCAATGACAATCAAAGTGCTTTGTGGGCAGCTTTTGCTTCTCCAAAACGGTTACAGTTGCGAGAAGGTGGCCGTAGAAAATGCCTGACCCAATGCGCTCCATAGCCTCTCGAAGCTCACCTTTGTGGTAGTACGGGAAGCTGGCCATTGGCTGGAGGATGAAATAATCGTCGTTAAAAAGTGTGAACTCGTCCGGCGTATCTGGGTGTCTGCACAGTGCCAATAGGTTCTCCTTGATTCCCCACGCAGCATCATTCTCTTTCTTTTCTGGGAAATTCGGGATATACTTCACCTTGTCGGACAGAAATCCAGGGTCATGGCCGCAAACAATGACCTCCGATGGATTCAGGTTCTTCTCGATGGAACGCAGCGATAGCCGCAACTCTAGGTTGTCGTGCTTCGACCCGTCTCCGAGGATGTAGGCTATTGTCATTTTCTCATTTCTTTGTGGTCCTTCTTCAAGAGAAGAATCTTTGGCTTGTAGGACACCCCGGCCTTCTGCCATTTCGAATAAATGTGCGGATGGTTTTCCGGGAAGTGGTAGCTTGGCGACAGCACTTTTGTTGGCGGATTGTCAACCAAGTATCGGTTCCAATGGCTTTCGTCATGGTAAATGGCAGTAATGCCATTGTGGGCATCCACGTCTATCGAATTGGCCATCGTCTCGGATGCCTGCCAGAAATTCTCTGCCTTCCCGCCAAGGAATCCGCCACCGAAATACATCTTACCCTCATTCGGGGCTATATAGGCCATCGAAAGCTCTCTCGTTTCGTAGGTGCCACGTTCGCCGACATACCCGCAGTGCTGGACTGCCACCAAGTCGGAAAGGATTTCGTCGCCCACGTAGTCCACGAGCCTTGTGTCGGCATCTATGTAGAACACGTAGTCTCCGGTGATGTATTCTTTATTTTCGTTGAAAAAGTGAAACCGTTTCAGGGTAGAGTTCGGCCAGGGCAAGTGCGGGACGTTGAATATCTTCGGCTTGTCCTTGTGGCGCTTGTTTTCTTTGAACACGTCGGCTGTTTTATCCGTGAAGATGCAGTATTCCACATCATGGCCGTTAAGGAAGAAAGTCGCCAGTGACGATAAGAGTTTCGGGAGGTACTTCGTGTACTTGTTGGTTGCTATGATGCAAAGCGATACTTTCATTGATTTTTTCTCTTAGTATCGTCGTCAGGGAGTCCAGCCTTTCGTTGTGGTTGGGCTGTCCGTTCCAATTCGACGAGTTTATGAAGTGCATCCAGCCATCCCCGATGACCGAATAGAAATTGTACGGAGGTTCCTTGAAGTATGGGTTTTCATGGTAAACTTCCGGCTGCCAGACAACCCCCTCGATGCCAATCCTCTCCACCTCTTTCCATGTGTTACCGCCGGTGTCAAGCCCCGGTGATGTGGAGAAGTCAAGTGATTCGATTTTGTCGTTCCGCCAGAACACAAACCCCGGCCAAAGATAGGTCTTGTGCTTTATTTGCCCAAGGCCACCAATAAACCTGTCCCGCAGCATTTCTGCCACAGAGAATGGCTTAGTAGGGAAAATATCGTGGTCCAAGAACAGGAAGTGCTCGTAGTCGTTCCTCAGCTTATTGAAAGCGAAATTGGCAGCAAAAGCATGACTGTCGCTGCTGTTCCTGCTGTTCGACGACGTTCTGTACACCCTGTTATCGGAGGCAATGAACGCTATCATGGCGGAAGATTCTTCATCCGTTGAGTTGTCGATAATGACAACTTCATGCTTGTCCGCACAGAACAGCCTTATCGCTTCCAGTTGTAGCGGGAGCAGGTCGGCACGATTGTATGTTACGATTACGATTCCCGTCATTTCCTGATTGCGTATGCGATGCGAGTATCAACGACCCGATACAGTTCGTATGGCTTATCCTTCATCGCAGCGGTGATTGCATTATAAACGACATCAATATCGCTATCGTGCCAAATTATAATATGTGGCTTATTCTTTACGATTTCAGATGTTTCACGGTATGGGTGACTGAAGTCGTGCTCGCCATCAATATAGTAGGCTTCGCAAGGATACTGCTTGAAATCAAACTCCATGCTGTCTCCCCTCAACTGCGTGAACGGAAGGCTGCAAAGATGCCCAACCCTATCTCCATGCCCTTCATTGATTGGATGTTGCAGGCTGATGTGTGCAAGGTCTGTTGGTAAATCCAGGCTGTACACATCACTTTCTGGACCAAGCGCATTCTTGATTATCTTCGTGCCACGGCCCATGTTCGTGCCGATTTCCAATAGGGATTTCGGCTTGTGAATCTTGAGCAGGCAATGGAGGACATGGTAGTCTTCCCGGAAGCCAACGTATTCCAAATTCTCGATTGCGCCTTCCAGAAGCTCTGGAGTCACGATGTCTGCGTATTTCTGTTTAACCATATTTTTCTATGAATTTTTTAATGTCGTTTTGAAGAAGAAGCGGACCAGCTTCGACAACCTTCTCGTCGCTCCAGTCCCACCAAGCTATTTCTATCAGTTCGGCTATCGTCTGGCTGTCGAACCTCATCCTTATCTTTTTGCCGGGATTCCGCCGACTATGGCGTATGGGTCTACATCCTTTGTCACCACGGCGTTGCTGCCGACCACAGCCCCATCCCCTATCGTCACCCCGCCCATTATGACAGCACCTTCACCTATCCAAACATCATTTCCGATGACTATGTTTCCGTTTGACTTTGGATGGCCGGTGATGTGTCGCAGACTGGTCAGGATTGCATTCAACGGATAGGTAGTCACCCAATCAACGTTGTGGTGCCAGCCACAGTCAACAATGACGTTCTGCGCTATCGAGCAATACTTGCCGATAATCACGTCCGAGATGTCACCACGGACTATCGGCTCCCCGTAGCTCCTATGTCCAAGCCTCACGTTGCCGCCCATGACCACGTTTTTATGTACGCTTTTAACTGCTCCTTGTCCATCGCCATCACCTTGTGATATTCATCCTGGTTTCGCTGCCCATTCGGGTGCTTCATTGAATGCGAGTTGTTCCCCCGCCAGTGTTCCATGTGCAGGATGCAGCCCTTTATGAAATCAACAACCAGGCCAAGTCTTGTGAACCGAATCCACCTTTCTGCATCTTCTGGGCCGTGGGAGATAAAGTTCTCGTTTTCCCCGCCTGCCTTGAAGAATGACTTGATGTTCATAAACACCGCCCCGCCCCTTGAGTTTTCTGTTTTCCTGAAACTTAGCTGCGAGAATATCCCGACATCCATGCTGTTTTTAAGGTTCTCATATCCGGGATTCCTTGTGACGTGCCAGAAGTCTCCAGTGTAGGGGTACACTATGTCTGCGCCATTTCTTAGCCTTTCCACGGCCTCGAATATCTGCGCAGGCGGCAATGCCACATCACTGTCGTAGTTCGCTGCGAACGGGGTCTTGGCATCTCTGATGGCATCGTTAAGCATCTTTGTCCGGTGAAAGTGCTTCCCTTCAAAGAACCGCCAAGGCGTAAAAGCGCCCAACTTTCTCCCTCCTTGTTCGACGAATGAGAACTTCGTGTCAAAGTTGGCTTTCAAAAGACCGACCATCAAGGTAAGGTTTTCAAACCTGTCCGGGTGGTCATAGCTCATTGGCACCACAAAGGTGATGTCGTTGAGGTCTATTTTTCTGTTCAGCTCATTGAGCTTCGTCCAATGTTCAGGGTATAGGTCGGCTATCGAGGTTCCTGCGAGGCTGCCGGAGAAGTGCCGTTCCGGGCGGACGATAATACTGTGCGGTTTCTCGCCTAAGTACGCTCCCCACCAGGAGTAGCTACTGTTTGCGATTACAAAGTGGTCGCACTGGGTCATCAAACAGAGGTTGTCCATCTCGTCGCCGTCCGGGAACTGTGCGTTCTCAAAGCACCCGAAGTGCATTTTTGCATACGATTGGTCATCGCTGAAGAATACCAGGTGGCAGTTGCGCCAGTCCGGGATTTTTTCGATGATTGCCCGGAGGTAGTAGAGTGGTGGGAGGTTGACGTATGCTTTGTTGTTAACGTAATCTCCACGGCGGATGTGTATCGCCACGGTTGGCTTACTAAGTGTGTGGACGTACTTTTGACGTATTTGTGCCAAGAAATTTGGCTCCCACTCAAAATGCTTTTTGATTTCCGGTTCGATAGCCTGCCAGTATTTGGGTGATTGAAGGTAGCCCACCACGTCAACCCCTCTTTCGTCGTTCGGGATGAAGTCACCGCAGTAGTGGAAGGCTGGTTCACTTACCTGTATTCCACGGCAATGGCCTTCTGGGTGTTTCCCTACGAAGTATTTGCTGTACCTCCATGCAGGAAGGGCTAGCTCACAACCTTTGCTGCGAGCTAGCCCTTTCATAGATGCTACTTGGAAGCATTGGTTCGCCAATCTCCCCATGTTCCCCAACTTGCTGAACGAAATCTGCATATTACGCAGTAGCTACTGGGTCAACCTTCGGAGTATCTTTCTTCGCAAGAACATTCTCGTACACCAGCCACGATGCAGCGGAGAGTACGCCCCAGATGCCTATAAAGGTGGTGCCGTCAAACTTCCACTGACCTATCAACAGCGTGACGAACAGGGCTAGGATGCCTGCAACGAAAGCAACCACGTTGGCCTTTTTCTTCAAGAACAGCTTTAGGAAGGCAACGATTTTCTTTGTGCTCCCAACGAATACCGTCCCTGCCGCGCTGGTCAGGAACCCGAACACTAATAATACCCATCCACCGGCAGAAGTAGGCAGATTGCCTTCATGCTTCCGATAGAACTCGATAATGATGTCAGATGCTACCTTGGCGTCATTGGTCGGCACACAGATGCTGTCTCCTTCAAGCTGGATGCAGAGGTCTGCGAATACTACTTCTGGAGCAGTGGTGTCAATCTGGATTGGCCTTTCAGCCTGTGGCGCTGATTTCTTAACTAATGGCTTCGTCTGCGCAAACGGGTTTGCCAGGAAGGTGACTAGGAATGCGAACAATAAAATCTTCTTCATATTTTGATGCTGTTTAAAATGTTTCAACTCCTTACCCATTTCATCCCAAGCGATTTGGCGGAAGATGAAATGATTGACGATATTCCAATATCCAGCGCCCAGTGCCACCACTTCTTGTTTGCCTTACACCCAGAAATTCCAAGCGTAATTCCACCGCCGATGTACCCAATTTTTCGGGTGTCATCCGCTACGTGGTAAAAATCAACAGCCCCTAGCCAGTTATGGATTTTAGATTTAACCCCCATCTGCGGATTGCCCTCATTATAAATCATCCGCCAGCTTTGGCTGCCCCAAAACCCATACGGGTCACTGTTCCATTTTCGCTCAAAGGACTTCCTTGAATCAAATTGATAACCCTCCAATGCCCCATCTGCGAAACCGCCAATAGCCAATGAAGCCCACCCAATAATCTTACCAGGCGTGAAGCCGTACTGCACTTTTTCTGTCTTAGGCAAATAAGGTTCTTGTGCTACCACCTTACCCGGAACGAGGAGTAATATCCCAATACAAAAAATAGTAACCAAAACCCGTGCGCCGACCAATACTGGCCAGACTAATGACAAGGCTAGTCTCAAAAAACTTGCCTTGACAATATTCAGTCCGATTTTTTGCCTTAAATTCATTAGTTATAAAATTTGTTCTAAAATACTGTCCCATTACCTACCTTACTCTCCTTGCGGAAAAACTTCCATAGCCAGAAACAGTTCCAGCCGAAAATGTTGCACTGCCCACTAAATAGACATTCGTCGTGCTTGCAATAGAAATCCTAGTCGTCTTGACTGAAATACTATTCCTGCCGCTTGTAAGTGTGGTTGGAATATCAAGCGGGCACTCTGTTCCGTTACTAGGCAGTGTCGCACTGGTTGTGGTTATTGCAGCACTGCGGCTAGTGACAGTTGCGGAACCCTCCCCAAATATCAAGTTTGCGTCAACATCCCAATCTCCTGCCGCAAGAACGAGCGTATCAATATTCCTGGCGGTGGCAGTAGTAAAAGACAGGGCAGAGCCACTAGCTAATGTGGATGAAATGTATTCGCCAATATAGCCAGCACTAGCGTTGTCATTTGTTGTTGTGCCAAATAAGTATGCTTCAAAAGCCGGAGTAGTTGTAGAACCATCCCCCGTCCAAGTTATTATGGATTTTGCTAGGTTTGTGATGGAAGGGGACGAAGATGGAAGTTTATATGTATAGGTTGGATTAGACCCTGAAAAACTTGGCCCATTTTCTGATAATGCAAATGACGCCTGTTTATTTGTTCCAGATTTTTTTGAGGAAATATAAACCTCACCATCACTTTTAATATTAATGTAGCTTTCAATTGTTAGTGAATCTCCATTTTTTTCCAAAAGCGCAAAACCATTTGCTCCCCAATAACCTTCCGAATTAAACATACCTGAAAACCTAGTGCTGTTAGCGTAATCATTCCAAAATTGTTCGTATGGCAATCCATAACTTATTGAAAACGTGCTGTCGTCTTTTATTTTAACTTGCTGGTCATTATTAGCCACACTATCCGAAGCAGTGTAAATGGTGTTACCACTCACAGCAATCGTATCACCATTTGCAAGCAGCGAGGTGCCATAATATAATGAGTCAAGTCCACCACCGCTGCCGCCTGCCGAGCACTCATCCGTGATAGCCCCAAGCGCACCAGCCTTTAAACTGTTGTCCGTCACCCCATTGATGGTGAAGAACTTTAGTCTGCCGCCTGGGACCTGCTCATTGGATCCTGTTATCCAGATACGCAAGTATCCATCAACGATTATCCAGTTAAAGCTACAAACTGGGATAGATTTCGAGTTGACAGGAGTTGCAACTGTGACCACACTCCCATCGGAGGTGATGGTGTTCGATACTGGCTGCGCAAAAGCAACAGCCGAAACCAACAAAAATATTGCTAAAAATATGTTCTTCATGTTAATGATTGATTGACCTACATTTTTCATGCCACCTTGACCCGTCATAAATGAGCGTCAAGGTAGATGGCCCGCTTGGTGTGAAATCGACAGCTCCGGCCAACAGCATTGCTGCCGTACCTGCCCCACCCGATGTATTATGCTTGATTGTTGGGGTCCCTGTGGTAAACAACAGTGTCACCTCGCTTCCTGCCCTTCTATCGGTTGTATAGATGGCATTTGTTGTGGTACTGCCGGTTATGTTTGCGAAATTGGTTTCTATATCTATCAGTAGATTTCCTGCCGATGCCGTGGTGTCAACGCCTCTGCCGGTGGACAACGAATCAATCTGTCGCTGAAGCTCTTCACAGGCAGCGTAGGCGATTGCCGCGAGCGCATAGTAATCAACACCCATCGTATCGACAGTCCCCGCCATCAAGTGAACGATTTCCGGGAAATCAGCCTCAATCTGCTGGGCTATCACGCCGATAGTGGCACTGTCCGAGGTATTCCATTTATAGGTGTAAGACTTGAAGTCCCGGATGTTGGCCGGGGTGATGTCAAGCCGAACTGTGTCGTGCTTCAGCCTGATGTCCGAAGCTGGCTGCCATGTCTGCTGGCCTACTGGCACCTGCATATTCAGGTTGCCGTTTTCCAGCAAAAGAAACCCGCCTGGCTGGCCAGAAGCCAATCTCCAGAGACTTTGCCCACCATCCCATCCAATGCCTTGAATCGGTACGTTCGCTACCCCGCCAGCGGTTCCAGATGAAAGCCCAGAAGAATTGCCAAAGAATGCGCCAGCCGATGTCAGCCGGAAGTTCTCAACAACGTTCTGTGAAGCCCCTGCTGGGCGCGTGAAGAACGACATGACGGAGTTATCTGGGGTGCCAGAGTCATCTCCGGTTGCGATGAACCTTGTGGTGACGGTATTTGGCACCAAGTTGTTCTCGATAACCAATCCGCCGTAGTTCGCCCAAGCTGATTCGGATAGCGGTAGCGTTGAACCTCCCTTCAATCCGAACACTGTCTGCGTGGCAGAGCCGAACGGTATGCCAGTAGGCATCGTGCCCGTACCCCATTGTAGCCCACCTGCGAATTTCTTCACCCCTGCGCTTACTGTTTGGTCGGTTGTGAGGTCAAGGTATCCGCCAGCAAGGAAAGAGGTAGTAGCTTTTTTATAGACCCCATCTATGAGGTCCTTGAAGATGAACTGCTCCGTGCCGTTGTATGTGACATCGGTTGGGAGTTCATCGAAATCGTAGTCAATTGTTACCAACCCACCGCCAGCAGCGATGTCAAGGCCATTCGCTTGGTCTGTGACACCAGTAAGCCCACTGCCAGCAAAAAGAGCGGCTATTGAGGCTGCCGACACCCGCCGGTAAGCCGCTGCGCTCACGTCGTACACCATTACGCTATCAGCATTTGCCACGGCTGCGTTTGGTAGCTCTCCGAAGTCCGGGGCGATTGTGATGTCGCTTCCGGTCATAAAGATGTCCAATCCATTGGCCAAGTTCGTTACAGTCACCGTGCCTGCACTTGCAAGGGCCACTATCTCGGCCACACTGGACCGCCTGTGGGCATTCAACGAACTGTCCCAAATCATTACGGAGTCTGCGGCAGCCACTGCGGCGTACACAAGCTCGGTGATGTTCGGTGCGACAGTTACTGTTCCACCTGATTCAAGTAGGTCAATCCCGTTTGCCAAGTTCTGGAACGCATATGAACTGCCGGACGACAATGGCGCACTGAGCCGCATTATCGTCTCCGTGTCGTTGACATCCACCGTGAAGTCAAGTGTGAGTTCCGAGTTTTCGGTTATGGTGATTGGTGATAATGGCGTAGTTCCGAGCGTGTTCCGATATTTGGTGCTGAACGTCACAGTCAGTGGGCTGCCGGAACTGTTGGTGACTACCATTGTCCGAGAACCACCTCTTTGCGAGGAAGAAAGCCCGAGCGGGTCATCGGCGTAGCCGTTCACCACATCAAGGGCGAATGTCGCTGAAGCATGTGTAGAGATGTTCCAGCCATCCAATGTATCTGCTTGGTAGTATCGTTCGGTGACATAAACGTTCTTCCCGTTCGGCTCTCCAATGGTGAATATCCCGACCGGACCATACTTCCGCATAAGCACCCCTCGGAATGGGTTCCAGATGATGGCCCCGATTGGCGGCACCCCTGCCGGATGGAAAGATGTCAGGGTAGCGTTGAGCGCAGTAAATAGTGGAGCTCCGATTGAGCTCCCCCCCACATTGAATCTTACCCACACGCCTCCATTATCGAAATAGATTGTATCCGTTCCGAGCGTGTCGATATGGATTAAGTAGGCTGGTGGGTTAGTTGGGTGTGCCCCATTTGCCACGACCTGGGCCACTGCCCCTATTTCGATAGTATCGCCCTCGACAGTCACCATGTAGTAGTTGGTGCCGTCGTTGTAGATTGTATCAATTTCAGGGTTCGCATAGGCGATCCCTGTGAAAATGGTGTCCATGCCAGTGACGACATAAATGGAATCTCCAATCTGGTAGGAGTCTGAGATGCCGTTTGCCGTACTTGGGCCTAGATAGAACTCTGTGCCGTCGTTAAGAAGCACAAAGCTGCTATCGTTCCTGATTATCGTAGTATCAACGTCAGCATCCTCAAAATGCTGGACATTGTAGTTATAGGTGTAGGATTCCAGCTCTTGAGAGACGTTCGGAACGTCGAGCAGTGCGCCCTTGGCTGTCCTGCGGAAGATTTCCTGTGTGCCTGCCGGAAATGGCCCGCCAGTGGTGCCTTCAATCAGTGTCATCGTGAGCACCAGCGGGCTGTTGCCGGTGATTCCAGTAATCCGGTACAGCTTGCGCCGGTGGTTGCCAGCAAATACCTGCCTGACCAGCATTACATCGCCAGTATCGACATTTTGTGGCAAAAAGCCAGCAGTGGAGTTGAAGTTGCCCGTTACTGTGGGAGTAGGGTCCGAGCCTGTGGATGAAACCACAGAGAACGTACCCACAAGCTCATTTGTTTGACCAAACGAAGCAAGTCCCCACAGCACCAAAAAAATCAATAAAAATACTCTTTTCATCATGGTGTTTCGAATGTAATCGCCCAGCCGTCTGGATAGGTTGCCCCAATCCCGGCAAAGACAAATGAAATTACCCCGGAAGCTATGCCGACAATGCGCTTCTGCACACTGCCCTCATCCAACACCCAAGGAGCTGCCGCTGTTGGGTCGGAGTTTGGGGATGACCACACGCTCGTGCTGGCCAACAATGCAGATGCGTATCCGAGGTTGGCGAGTTCACCTGGGACTGGAACGTTCAGCTTGAAGCTGTTTGTCGCAGAGTTCGATGTGTGCGTGGCAGTTGAATCGTCACCACGGACGGTGCCACCGAAAATACGGCTACCAGCAAGGTTCTGCGTGAACGAACCGATACCTGATGCTACTGCGAATGTCCAACGGTCATCGTCATCTGTGGCATCAGAGGTTAGGAAGCAGCCGTTTCCGGCATCATACCCCTCTCTTGATGCTACCGTTCCGCCACCACCACCTGTATCGCACAGACAATAGTCGTAGGAAGCAAGTTGCGCCTCGGTGAGCGTGTCATCGTAGCATCCCCACTTCCTGAGGATGCCGAGGATGCCGAGCTCGCAGTCTGAGCCGAACAACAGTGACGCCTGGCTCGAAGTTATATCGGCCTGGCCGTTCAGCACAAAAGAGCTGAACATGGCGCTCGCCTTGATGTAGTCGGACTGCATCTCGTCGTAGGTCGCATCCTTGCAGCACTGCTTGGCGATGATTTTTGCGTATAGGCAATTAAGCAATGCCAATATTTCTGGTAGCATAACAGGTTGTTTTACAATGAATTCTCCGCTTGTTTCACTGGACAGCTTTACGCTCACCCAGCCGTTTTCGTGGTTATAGGCGGTGTCCGCCGTGATGGTGTAGGTGTAGGTTCCGGTAAAATAGCCGGAATCGAACAGGCTCAAGGTTGCCTGCGAGCTGGGCCCGAAGTAGTGTAACCCGTTCTGTGCGTTCCAAATCCTCAACAGTGTGTCTATCGTCCACACGCCGTCAATCTCTGCATTCCAATCAGTGGAATCTGTGAGCCTCAATGATGGCGTGAGCGAATCGTTCGTCACTGTGACCTCGGGCGTCACTGCGTCCACGGAAAGCGTGAACGTGCCGGAATCTGTGGATGTCGGGGTGGTCCCGCCAACATCGTACCTCTCAAAAAGAAAGGCGTATTCACCCTCCATGTAGTTGCCGAACAAATCGGTCCTACTGGCGAGAGAATACGCCCAGTCATTGCTCAATTTCAGTATCTTGCCCAAGTCCTGGACAATCCCATCCGGGTAGGTGATGACAACACGGCATTCGCCGGTCTCCAGCGAGTCGCTGAGAAGCAGTTGGGTGTCCGTCTTGTCGAATGTTACCCGGAGATTGTTCATATTATGGCTCTCTAAACAGTTCCACCTCTGCAAGCAGCAGTGAAGCCAGTTCTGTGTTCTTTGATGCGGCATCCAGCAGCTTGCCTACCTTGTCAGAGTCTGTCTGACGGACCCCCGCTGCGCCGAATTCCGTATCGGTCAATGCCGAGACGACCATTTTCTTCTGGCCGTTCCACTTCAGGGCCCCTGCCTCGTACATTTCCCGGAGCAGGGCGGCATCTGCTGCGTTTATCAGCGATACTGCTACCTCAAATGCCTTCTTTTTCCCTTCTTCAAGGGCCAGTAAGCGCACATCGTCCTCGGTCTTGCCCTTTGTGTCAATACTGCGCTCTGCGAGCAGTGATTTCAGTGAATCAAGCGGGGTATCTGTGGCAAAGTTTACGGCTGCTGCCACCAGTTTCTGTTTGTCAAGTTCGCTCTTTGTCTTGGCGCCAGGCGTTTCCCTGCGGTACGTGCTGCCCCCGTTGGCCTCGTTGGCCGGGTGGAGCATGAGGTATTCGAACTTCCTGATGTCGGACGGCGAAGAACCCTTGCAGATTATCGTGCCCTTCTGCGAGGACTCGAAGATGACATCGCCAAGCTGCGGGGACTTGCCATCTGGCGCATCCTGCGTGACGTAGGCTATCTCGACCGGACCATCGTCGGTGATGATGGTTGCCTTGTTGGAGATACCGTAGGTCGGGTAGAGTGGGGTCTGGTCCGGCCCCTTACTGTTGTGTAGCGATACGAACACCGCCACTTCGTCCCTGCCCAGCTTCGGCATTTCGAAGCCGTCCGGCAGTTTGTTGAACTGTTTTGTCTTTATCATTTTTTATTGATTGGTGCTGAAAAAAGAAAAAAGCATAGGGCCGAAGCCCCATGCCGTGGTTTTGTTTAGCTTCCGCTGGACTGGAGAATCAATCGTGCGCAGTGAGGCGCATTCAGGCACTCCAAGCCTTGGATTGTGTGGCAGTTGACCTCCAACACCCGCTCATCGCTGGTCGGCGTGTCGGCAAGGTTGCCAAGTTTCGTGGTACGGTAGATACCGTTAGAAGAGGCATTTGCACCGTTACCGGCAGGCACCTGCATGTAGCGTACCCGTAGGCCAGGGGCTGCTCCGCCGCCAACAAGCGGCACGTTTGCAGTAGGCACGATGTACACCATGTTCTGGTAGCCAGCCGAGCCTGTGAAGTTGGTGATGGCCTGCTCGTCGAACGCAGCAAGTTCCATTACCTTGAACTTCATGCCGTTGTACTTCCAGCCTTCAACGCCGATGTTCACATCGTCGCCTGTCATCCAGCGGGCAGAATCGGATACGCCGCCTGCGCCACCTGGAAGGTTGAACCAGTATTGACTGTTCTGGATGCTCATCTCAGCACCGCCCAACATCATAAACTCCATCGGTACACGCTTCTTAGCGTACTGGCGCTTCAGGCTGTTCAGCACTGTCTCTCCCATCGTAACGCCGTCAAAGTTGATGCCCTCTGCTGCAATGTGGCTGTTGAGGCCACGTGTGGTGGAAATCGCACGGCCAGCACTGTCGGTGTGCGTAGGGTTGGCAATGATGAAGTTGTCGCCTGTTCCTTCTCCAAAAAGGAGCTGGTTCGAGATGTTCTTCTCCATTGTCAAGAATCCCTGGGCCTCATCATAGTACAGGTAGGAATCCGGGGACACCTCCAACTTGGAAGCGTTCTGGATGTCGGTGATTTTCGCAATCTTCTCGGCAAATTCCTGGACGTTGTTCACGCGCTTCGTAGGGAAGTGCTTGCGGTGCTCAACGAACGTACCGCCTTCACCCGCTGTGGAGCCGGTAACGGAAAGCACTTGGCCGTTGGCAAGTTCCAATGAAAGGCCGGTGATTGACTGGATACGGATAAGGTCGCCGCCAGCATCCGCTGTCTTTGACACTACCCGGCCAGTGCGGCGGTTTGCGCCTGGAATCTGGAGGATTTCGTTCTCACGGAAGAAGCTGGTTCCGTCTGCGCTGGAAACACGGACAGTGATGTCGGTGTTGGCAGTGTGAACGGTAACTGCTGGGTCCGAGATGGTCTCTGTGCTGAACAGCTCCGTGTTGACGAAGTTGTGGTAGTTTGGCTGGGAAGTGATAGTGTATCGTCCCCAGATGTTCATCATACGTGCGAACGAGGCTTTCTCATTCGTAATGTCGATGATTTGCTTGAAAATCTCACGGTTGTCGAGGAAATCGACAGCGGAGACGTTCCGTTTGGTAGTTGCGCCGAATGTGGCCATTTTGATTAGTCTTTAATCTGGAACCGGTTACATGACCCTTACCGTGAAGCCTGCCGCTGGTATTGCCGCCTTTGGTTCGGACGAAGGGTTCTTGATGTCCTTCACCCATTTCAACCGCTCTTTCGCCTCTGCCGCCTTTGCGACCATCTCTGCGAACCTCTGCGGCCCCACCTTGGCTATGGCTGCCATCTCGTAAAACTTCTTGTAATCCGGTGTTCCGTCGTTTTTTGAAAATTGTTTGAAGAAGGCCGTAGTGTCTATGGCCTGGTTGACAAGTTCTTCGGGCTCGACGGCAAGGGTGAAATCCCCGAACGACACACTCTTTGATGCAACAAGCCCCAATGTGTCAGGGCTTGACTTCAACGACTGTTCGTACTTCGTGATCGCCTCTTGGTCGATTGGCTGTGCTGCCGAAGGCTCCTGCTTCTGTCTTTCCGGGATTTTGAAGGATTCCTGCTCTTTCGAGAACTTCTCCCTCAGCTCACCGGCCTTCCACGCAAGGTACTCGGAATACCGTTGGTGCTCTGGCGTCCCAGGCTCTAGGTCTTCCGTAAGCCCCATGCTCGCAAGTTCCTTCTTGAACTCTGCCTCTAGGACGGACTTTGGTGCGCCTGGCATCCTCCGCTGAACGCTGTGTTCCACTAGCTGTTCGGCAGTGAACTTCGAGAAGTCCTTCGTCAGGGCCTCTACGTATTCCTCCGCTACTTTCTTTCCGCCACGTCCATACGCCCTTGCGAAGTTCTGAAGGAACTCGTCCGACTTGATAAGTTCCCTTATCTCGTCATCCGGCAGGGAAAGCCGTTCCAGCTCCTGCACCCTTTCGAGGTCCTTCTGCACTTCGGACAACGGGCGTCCGAACCTAGTCTCTATCTCCTTGTCAATGTCAAATGATGGGGCAGCCACTTCTGGCTGAGTTTCCGGCACCTCTGCTACTGGAGCGGGGTCTGCCGGGATTTCGACTGCTTCCGGGGTAGCCGGAGCGTCTGTTGTCATCTCAGCCGTTGGCTGGGGTTCTGGAAAGTCTTCGTCCTTCCAGAGCTTGAAATTTTCTTCTGGCATATTGATTTATATTGATGCTGTCGCAAAATTAACGGAAACTTCCGAAACTTCCAAATGTATCGTACTTTCAGAAAAAATTGAAAGTTTTGGTCACGCAGCTTCCGCCATTTGGCCTTCTTCGGCCATATCTTCTTCCTCGTCCGCAGCTTCGTGTGCCATCGCTTTTGAGATGGTCGTGGCACCTGCGTTTATCTTCGCCACCTGTATGGCGGCATCCGCCTGAATCCTTGCCACCTCTATCTTAATATCGCCCTCTGTCTTGACCGTTGCCTGCCGCTCCTTCTCGACAGCAATGCCGGACTGTGCCTGCACGTCGCCGTTCTGCTGCTGGAGCATGAGCGATTCCTTGATTTTCTCCCGCTTCCTGCGGTTTATCCGCCAAGCCAGTATCCTTTCCGCCTCCTTCATGTCGTCCGTGTTGCGGATGAGCACAAGGTCTTCGTAGGAGATGAGGTCATTCCCAGCCATGGCCTTGGCGTCCTCCATCATCCGCATCCGTTCGTCCTCCGTGGGCAGCTCCCTGATGTCTATTGCGAAGTCATGGTTGCTCACATGCTCCATGCGCTTCATAAAGTCCACAGAGTTGTCCCCGATGGCCATAGCGTACCTGTCCAACAGTCCAAGCTCGGCCATGTCCTGCAACCTGATGACGATGGACTCCGAGAGCCGCTTCAACAGCTCTACGTCCGTGTCTATGATGTCGAACAGCGAGTTGTTGGTGGACTGCTGTGCCGTGGCGACAGTGGCTCCCAATGCCCTAGCATCCGGTGTGGAGGCGTCCGTGAAGTCGTTCAGGCCGATGATGTCCTTCAGTATCTGTATCTCGTTCTGAAGCGCCTGGAACCAGTTCAGTACGTCGTCAAGTCCCGTGCCTGGCACTACTTCTATTGGCTTGCCGTTGTCGGCGTCCCCGAAGCGTCCCTTGCGCCTCCAGAGGAGGATGTTCTTCTGCTCGAACAGGTCAACAAGCTCATTGGGCTTCATGGTCTTTCCGCCCTTTCCGTATCCAACATCTTCTAAAGACCCCATCTCGATATGGAGACCCTGCGACTTTGCCTCGCTTTTTGCCTTCTGGTATTTAAGCCAAGAAAGCTGAATCTGGTCAAGCACCGGCTGCACCAACTGCCCGATGCTCTGCACCCGCATGTTGCTCATCATAGGCGCAATGACATGATAGTTCGGGATAAGCTCGGAAAGCTGCTCCTTCGCCCGCTTGATGTCGGTGGAAAGGCCGTATTCCCAGATTTCTTCCGTTCCTATCACCCACTTCAGCTTGTGCAGCAGCTTCATGCGGTTCCTGACGAACGATTCCCCGCTCTTGGAGATTGGGGCCCGCACTACGGCCTTGTCGCCGTACTTGGTCATTGATACCTCCCAGTTCCTGTCCTCTATCGTGTAAAGTTCGAGGTCGAGCACTGGGATGGTGAACTTCTTGATGTCGTTGTATGCCGAGCAGGCCACGGCTGGGTTGCCATACTTGCCTATGAACTGGTTGGCAATGTCTATCAGTGTCCTTTCAGGGATTCCTTGGTTGGACTGTGCGAAGTCCGTTAGGTTCATCTGAACTACCTCACCTATGTACCTTGCGTCCGAGAAGTCGGATTTTTCGCAGGGAGAGATAACCAGTGAGCGTGGGTCAACGGAGCGCACCTTTAGGGCCCCATTCGTGTCTATGTAGTCCTTGTAGCCTGCCACACCATAGTACAGCAGGTTCTTCCTTATTTCCTTCCTTAGCCACTCTATCTTGTTCATCGACAGCACTGCTGATACATCCTCTTCCATCTCCTCCGCTGCATAGAACTTATACGTGTAGCGGGACATCATCTCCAGCTCTTCCATGTCGCCCGGCTCCTCTGTGGACTTTTCCAGCCCGAGCTGCTTGATGATGGCCTCTGCGTTCTGTGGGTCCTGCTCCGTAATCTGCGCCCGTAGCTCCATCCTTGCCTTCAGTTCCGCAAAGAACTTGTTCTTGGCGTCCACGGCAAGCTGGTCCAATGGCTGGAACCCTACCTTGTACTTTATCTTGTTGAGGATACCGTTGCAGACCCGGAGCTGCTTTGGCATAATGGGAAGGATGGTCCAGTCGAGGTTCATCCATGTGTCCGTGGCGTTGGCATCAATGCCCATCAACGGCTTGTACTGGTCTATCCGCTGCCTGCCCTGCATGTACATGGCGATAACATCATAGACGCTGCTGCCGTACCCGGTGCTGACAGTGGTAGTACCCTTGTGCAGACAGGTGAAGTCGCTCGCATTGAACTCGTCCCAGGCGGCCTTGGCGTATTTCAGGTGCCATTCCTTTCCTTTTATAGGCTCAAAGTCGTCGGGAAATGTATGTTGGTTTATCATCTTATCCTATGTGGCGTAAAAAAGTCAGTTATTTCTTCTACTTTCTGCGTTTCCTCCTCCAGCGCTATCTCCCCTGCTGCCACCAACGTCCAGATTGCCGACATGGCCCGGTCGTACTTGGTGGAGTCGGACAGGTCGAACATCGAGAGGTCTTTGAGCAACAGCGGGAACATTATCGTGTGGCAGTGGTCCTGCACGTAGTTGTCCATCCGCTCCGCTCCGTGCTGCTTCGACTTCTCCCCTGCGAATATGCCGGGATTTTTTTGCCCCGGTAGCCAGGTGAGGAAGCTGTGGTATCCCCTGTCGGAGAAATAGTTTATCAAGCCTATCCTGTTCGCCTCACAGAGCATCGGAGCGCCAAAGTACACGCACATCCGCACCATGTCCTCAAAGAAAACGTTTGGTTGCGGCCTTGCGCAGTATTCCATCACGTACTCGTTCTGCATGTCCGGGCTGGTCGGGTCGTACTTCTTCAGTACGTGCGCCGCCCCGTTGGACGGCTCGAACGACGCCCTGTGCTCGAAAGGGTCGCAACCGATTGCAAATCTATGCTTATTTATTGGTCTTTGCAAATTTTGGCGCACCCCGTCCATCTCTCTCGTCCTTAGTAGGAACCTGCCGTTGGCTATCTCAACAAACTTCACCCTTGTGTCCCGCTGCCCACCTTCCCAGACGAAGTTGCCACGCCGGTAGAGGTCGCTCGGCTTCTTCCACGAAAGGAGCGAAATCTGGTCGGCAATCTTGATGATGTCGAAGATAGGGGCGTTGGCCGACACCCGGAAGATGTCGTCGTCGTTCCACGGGTTCTTGCGGCGCTCGGAGGCGATGGAAACGAAGTCACCCTTTGCGATGAGGCCATCGAGTGTGTTCTGCACCTTGCGCTTGGATTCCTCACGCTTTGGCATACCGTACTCGTCCATCTCGTAGGATTCGTAGAACGGGAGCCTGAAGCGGTACAGCCAGGATTCTGTCCTGCCGTTGCCGTCCCGCTTGGTGGGGTCGGACTCCTGGAATAGTTTCTGGGCCTTGGCAAGGCAGTTGGAGTTCTTGATGTCCTCCACTGTGGTGATGTACAGCAGCTTGCCGATAATGGCCGGGCCGTCCGAGATACAGAACTTCAATACCCTGTGCCTTTCCTCAAGGTCGGCATCCTCCAGCTTTCCGAACTCGTCCATCACCCCTATCAGGATTTTCTTGCCATCATAGGCCCTTTCGCTGGCATCCTTGAAGTTGATACGGGAGTTGAGGGCATCTACCTTCTTCTTGCCCCTCGCTTGCCTGCCGCGCTCGGTGGTCGGGAAAAAACGAAGCTCTGCCTTGGGAATGTCACCCTGGCTTCGGTCGTACTCTGGCTTAAAGAAGTGCGGGAGCTGCCGGAACCCCTCTATGACGAACAACTGAAAGAAGTCCCTTGCGTCATTGGAGTTCTTGGACTGTATGCCGCCAAGGGCCCGTTTGCGGCGACTGACGGCTTCTGTGAGTATGGATGAAGCCTTCCAGCTTTTGCCTGCACGCCTTCGGTCAAACGCAAGCATTCCGCCACACCTCGGGTCTTCCACACAGCACTGCCAGAAATAGAACGATTGAAGGTCTGAATACCAGAAGTGCGGTGGGCCGATGTCGATTTTCCAGTGGGCGAGGTAATAATAGTGGGCACCTGTGATGTAGGTCGGCACACCGTTGTTCATAAACCAGAACCCGTTCATCCTACGGAACCATTCCTGTTTCCGGTAGGATTCCAGTTCATTGTCAACGTAGTTGGGGTTGGAGTCCTGTTTCTCCTCCTCTTCCAGCCTTTTGTCGTCATAGTCCTTTGGGGCAGGCGGGATTTCCCATTTCTGCTCTTTCTGGATTGGTGAGCGCTGGTAGATTTCGGCCTCCACCACTTCTCCGGTGAACCTGTCAAATACAAATCCAGGAGGCGGTACGTAGCATACCACATCCTGGATTGTCATTTTCGTGTCTTTCTTACTTCGTTGGTAGTACAAATTATGCTGTTAAGATTCCAAAAACTCAACTACCAATTTTGCATCAGCTATCATTCCCTCAGTTGATAGCACACCGCCTGAGTTCTGCCTGACTACATCCAATGCAAACTGCCTAAGTTGCGCTTTGAACCTAATCTTTTCCAATTCGATTTCAGCCAATCTTTGTTTTTCGTACATTTTATTGAAATTTTAATTGATTACTCTTCTTCTTCGCCCAGCTCGTACACCACCCCTTCAACATCGTATTCCGCCATAGTCTCCGGGGAAACAGGCTTCCGCTCTTTTAGTTTTGCCTCTGCGAACGGGTCGTTGCCGGTGAACTCTGCCCAGAGCGCCTTCACGGTCTTCTGGATGCTGTTGTTGATGGACAGTAGCTTGGACTGGTACTCTGCCGCCTTGAAGCGGTCGGTGTCCTTGCCCTCGATGTTCACGCCCTGCAAAATCTGGCGCTGATTGCCATAGAACACCTCCTCGTTCTGCACTATCATGGCCCAAACGTAGTCGTCCTGCCATTTCAGGTAATCAGATAGGGCATCGACGACCGCCTCGTTCGACAGGTCGATGCAGGCCAGCTTTACGGTCTCGTACTTCGATTCGTTCATCCCCAAAAATGATGCCACGGCCTTCTTCCTGTCGGTGATGATGGGATGCTCGGGGATGAATGGGCTCTGCTTGTCATAGACGAGGGCGATGTACTTCGCCTGCGCTAGGCCATAGGGCTTGTTCTTCTTGATGAGGGCAAGCACGGATGGGATGCGACGGTCGTAGAACTTCCGCATTTCCCTGCTCACGTCATTGTGGTCGGTCCACTTTATCAGGTCAAAGCACTTCATGTGCCGGAACTGGTCCCTGTCGAACCTGTTGCTGCCTGGCCTTCCTTCGTATATCATGCTTCTAGTTTCATTTGGATGCGGCTGGCCTCCATGATGTAGTATTTTTTGCCGAGAACCGTGTTTAGGTCTGCATCGTCGTCGTTTCTGGTTCCGAAGAACACCTTGTCGCCGGGAGATAGACCATGGCCTTCTTCCATGAACCGCATAATGCCCCACTTCTCGTTGAGCTTCGTTTCCTTGTATTCTCCAAACCCGACTTCATCTTCCTGCGGCTCCACGAATGCGAACCCGCAGACCGGTTTTATCTCCCCGCCAGTGATGACAGCGAACAGGTCTGGGATGCCGTGCTTGATGATGCAGTTGATTATCCAGACATTGACATCACCGTACAGGATGTTGTAGTCGGTGTCGTGCGTGACGGTCCAGCGGAAGAACACTTCATCCCCCACGTTCACGCCCTTCACATCCTCCCCAACAGCCACTGCAACACCGGTCTGTGTGACCTGCTCAGTGGAATGCAGTTCATCTGTCTGGATGAAGAATTCCATGCCGCCCGGGGCGGTGACAGTCTCCTTTATCCGAGATTCGATGCTTACCAATACTTGGTGTCTTTTCGCCTTCATCCGAATGCTGCTTTGTATTTTTCCTCGAAATCCGCCCTACCCTTCATCACGTAGATGCCGGATGTGGCGATGGACTTGTGGTCGCAGGCTATCTGCACCATGCGAAGGTCGTTCCCGCTGTTGTCGTGAATCCTGACGGCTGCCGTGCGGCGCAGGGAGTGGCAAGTGACCTTTTGAGTGGTCTCGGTCTTTGCGAAAATCCTGTCAAGCCTGTCATTCACGCCGTTCACAGTTAGCCCTCCACCTCCACGTTGTTTCTGAAACAACAGCTCGTCCTTCTGCCTTTTTAGGAGTGGCAATACTTCGTTGGCGATTTCCTGAACCCATTCTGGCATAGGGACCTCACGGTAGGGTTTTATGGGGCGATGGTTCTTGTCATGGCGGACTTTGGTCTTTCTGACCATTATCTTGCCGTTGGCGATGTCGCCCTTCCGCATCTTCACCACCTCTCCTACCCGCATGAAGCCCGCTGTGATGATGGCTACCATCAGGCGGTACTCTGGGTTAATGATGGTGTCGATGAAGGTGCGCAGCTCTTCGTAGTTAAGCGGGGCCTTGGCGTAGGTGCCGGATTTGTTATTCCTCATTTGCCGGGATTTTTTGGTCAACAATTTCTGCGGGGACTGGAACTTGGATTCTTTGCAGTCCAAAGCTGGCCAGCACATTGTCGGGCAGGTCCCGTAGTTCCGTCACTTGGTACATCCCGACCGGCATTTCAACGTTCCGGCTGAACATGAACGGCAGCAAATAGGCTGTGGTCGTGCCAGCGGTGAGCTTTCCAGCCATCTTGCCGATAGTCCTGATGAATTTCAGGTCAACCTTGGCGACGATTGGCTTTCTTGCTTCTTTATTTTTATTGATTTTTGTCATATCCTACAATTAATTTTTTGAATCAACATTTCAACGCCCCACATTTCAAACTTGTCGGCCTTGATTTCGGATGTGCTCAGTTCGTACCAGCCATCCTTTATGGCACACACTTCGAACTCTGCATCACCTACTTTTATCCGCTCCCCTATCCGAAGGGAGCCGGAAGTCTGTACCTCCATGCAGATAACGTACCAAAGAAAGGCTTTTCCGGTGGGGATGTCGATTTCCTTAATGCAGACTCCGACATCCTTATCCTTAATTCGTATCGTGTGCCGGTTCACACGGCATCCCGGCGTGAACGCCTGTCTCAGGTTCTTGATGTTCGTTATCCTCATGGAGAGATTTTAGAATTTTGGATTTCTTTTTCCCCTTGATGCCAAGCGCATCGCATATCAGCTCGGCCAGTTCCAAATTAATAAGTTCCCCCTTCTCGAATTTACTGATAACACCCCTATTTGACCCGACCCTTGCCGCCAGGTCGTCCTGCGTCATTCCTATCTTTTTACGGATTGACCGGACGATGATGATAGGGTCATTCAGGCCTGAAACATCTTCATGCTTGAAGTGACGAAACAATGAAGCCCTGTCGATGTCTGGCATCGAAAGCTCATCACAGATGCGAACCAATGTGTATCTCCAAGGCCTTTGCTTGCCGGTCTCTATCTCGCAGATGACCTGCTTTGAAACACCGCATTTTTTTGCAAGGTCTTTTTGCAGGAAACCCATCCTAACCCTTCTCGCCTTCAATATCCTCAGTATTCTCATCTAAATCCAGTTCTTTTTGTTTGCTGATTGGAGCCAGATTCAGTTCGTAAACTTTCCCGTTCTCCGTAAATCTTTGCAAAGATACGAAAGATTTAATCAATAGCAACTCCTTGCCGTATTTTTTCAGATAATGGCGCTGGACAGCATCAAGCACCAGCTCTGTGCCGTTGGCCGGAGCGAACAGGCCGATGTCGCAGTGAGTGAGGACGGCGGTGGATTTATCCTTCTTTTTGGCGTTCTGGAGCACGATGAACCTGTCGTCGAGGCCAAGGACGAAAGCCCTGCCGTTGAAGCCCTTCTGGCGCCTTGCGAAGAGGGCTTTGTTCGTTTTCTTTAGGATTTGGATTTTCATTTTGGGATGATTTGCCAGTCGGTGGCGAGGATGTCATCTTGATAGATTACGGGAAAAATAAGCCCACCCCGGCCAGTTGACATCTTGACGCACAATTGCTCGGGGTCAAATAAGTACCACGCATTGTCGGGCCTTCTAACTGTAAACCCATTTAGGGTCGCCTCCATTGCCTCCAAGAAGTTCAGGCCGGTGGTCTTTGGTTCTGCCGGGATTTCTCCGTGGTAGGTAAAGTTTAATTTCGTAAGCCCAGTAATAAATTCTCCGACTTCACGAAAACGGCCACTACCAACTACTACCCCCTCGAAACTACACCCTGCGTGTTTGCCGGTTGTCTGCACAACCATTCCTGAACTACAAGTCACAAGTTGTGGGCGGGACCAGTCGATTTCCCGTTCAGAGTTGCCGGGATTTTTTGATTCGTCATGCAGGCCAGCCCCTCGTCGGAATCCATTTTTCGATACCCATCCCCAACACCCTGACCCCAACCTTGTTCCGTAAAATCCGCCTTCCTCATGCTTGCCAGCATAGGCGAAGGTAATCCCAGATGGGGTGTGCGTCAAGTATTGGTCGCCCTTGAAATCCCAGTCGATTTCGGGCTCAACAGGCTTTGGAGCGCACTCGCAGCCAACCATCAGGCAATCCCATTCAAATTCATGCTCACAGGGTTTTGGGCTCGGCGTACCCAGCTTCAAAGGGTGAGCATCTGCTGCCCAGTTTTCCCAGTCGGTTGCGACACGCTCGGCGTTGTCGATTGTTGCGCCACCCTGGATGGCGAGCTCGAGGAGCTTGATTCTAAGTTCTGACATCCTGAAATTGGTTGCGCAAGCTCGAACCGTTTGTGGAGTTCGTTCACCAACGGGTTCTGGGCCTGCATGTTCTTGAAAATAGTTCTGGCTTCGGGGAGGGTCATTTGCCGGGATTTTTTGGGAGGGGTCGCCAGTGGGTGACTCCTTCAATCGGAGCGTACTCGTCCGACTCCCACTGGGAATGCGCATAGCTGTAAAATCCCATCAGATATTCCTTCCCATTAAACAAAAAACAATTCCTTGATAATGGATAGCCGTCCCAGCGTTCTGGCAAGGAATCATTCACATCGACCCAAGCAGACTCCTCGCAGTGGGCGGCATAGTTGTCCAATAATTTCACAACGAGGCTATGGCTATACGAAAATCCGCTGGGGTCAGCTCCAGTGTCATGCCTCCCTTCCTGTGTCTTTGATATAAATTCTTCTGCGTTCATTTTTATTAATTTTTAGATTCTCCAAGATTTTCAACATCCACAGCCTCTATTTTGTCCATAAAAGCCGTAATCTCTGCCGCCACTTCGTCCGGCACCACCCAGTAACTGCCGTCGTCCTGCCAGGCAGTGCCGGTATTGGACAGGATTTTGGTGAACAGGGCGTGGTATTCTAGGGCGGATGGGAGGATTTTGAGGTTGGTGATTTCGTCACATAGTCCGCCTTCCGTGACGTACCAAGTGTATTCGTAGCCGAATTTATCGTCACAGTTAAAGCCACCGCCGGCAAGCCTATCCTGACAGAGGTAGATTCCGCCCAGCTTGCCCACCGATATGGTGCCAAGGACTGGTATGCCGTAGATTTCTGCGGAGAAATTGCGTCCGTGGAGGTTATTTGTCATTGCCTGGATTTTTTGGTGAAAACCTTTCAATACCAATGCTGGTCAGGTAGTCCGTCGCAGACTGTTCGTCAACCTCAATCCTACTGGTAAGGTCGCAATCTGCCCAGATGTACCCGTCAAAGTGTACGCCAAGCCGCTCAACGCCGTACATGAAGCAAAATCTTTCTGGCGTCCTGTCATTTGCCGGATGATGAAAGGAATTGCCGTTGAACGGGCAATAACGTTTCGGCATACAGGCGTTCCAGAGGCCAGCACCTTCTTTTGTCGTTAATTCCGATACGTTTCGCATGTTATTTCTTAAAAAATCCCGGCAAACTCAGCCCTCTTCGTCCTGAACTGCCAGTAGTTTACATTTTTTGCACACCAAGCGGAAGTTTTTCCAGTCGATAGTAAGGTCGTCTATCGAAAATTCCAGCCCGCAGACGGCGCACGGTTTCATTATCTTTGATTTTTTAGGGGGTATGGGGCGGTGGCGGGTCATTTGTCAAAGAATCCCGGCAAAAAAGAAGATAGCAGCCCATGCGGCCACGGCCACAACAAGCGACACGATTATGGCTGCGCACACCCTGTTTGAGAATTTCTGTTCCATTGTGGTGGATTAAATCGGAACTCCATTTTTGTGAGGCTTCCCGTTTATGTAATAAACAACCTTTGTCTCATCGTAAGGCTTCACTGTTTCGGTCGGAACCCATCCAGCCTGATTGCACGGTTGTGTCCCGCCGGACCAATCCCCTTTATTTCAATTTCGGCTTCCCTGACTCCAACAACCTCGAAAGCGCTTGAATCGCATGGATGTTTCACCTTGTCCCCAATTTTGAATTTACTCATTTCTTTTACATTTAGTCAAAAAATCCCGGCAAGCCAGAAAATAATCCCCCAGCTTACACCAACCAGTCCAGCTATGACCAGAAAGCATCTGCCGTTTGACCATTTTTCTTCCCTGCAAGCTGGGTGTTCGTCGTTGTTGTAGCAATCACAGAGGCCGGATTCCATTGTATCACGGATGCAATTGGATTGGCAGGTTGGATTTGATTCTGTCATTGGGTTGGTGTTTCGCCTTGCGGCTGGTTAGATTTTTTCACGAAAAAGCCGTTCACCCATTCCCTATCCTTCAAACCGTAGGGGTCGTTACCAGGATGCCAGATGCACTTTCCGCTATCGTATGCAGTGCATCCAATTACTTGATAGCTGCCAGTGCAGGTGCAGGATTCATTAATAATCTTGTCGTTCATTTCCTTGTCAGCCTTGTATTTTGCTTTTTTGTCCAGCAATCTACCAAGCCAAGTTGAACCATGTTTTTCTATGTCGCTCATTCCTGATTGTTTGCGCCCGTAGGCTGGTTAACTGTTTCTAGGATTGCCCAACCAGCTTCGATTGGGTCTATCGAGTTGAATGGGAGGCAGAAATTGAGGGAGCGTAAGTAGTCCACAGCCAAGTAATCGTGGCAATCAGGTTGTGAATGCCCCTTAATATCATTCCAAGCCTGAATGAATGTTCCAGATTGATTTACTGATATTTTAAGCCAAATTACAGCACATGAAGAATGGTTTACGCCAACTGCAACAATCCTATCTTCGTTTCTATCAACATCGCACAAGTATAGCCCAGTTGCTTTAGTAAGGGCTGCAATCGCTTCTTCATCGGTGATTGAGGGAAGGGGGCGAAGGATTAGTTGGCAATCTTCAAAAGCCTGTTTGTTAAACCCGTTTTCATTTCTAACCCTGTAATTCCCATCATCTTCAATTAATCCGCAATTGGTGAAAATTGCAGGGGTCATTTTGGGAAAGTCCGGGTTAATGTACTGGTATTTGCAGCCAATATAGCTGCCGAAGAAACGGGACTTGATTTGATTATCCATTATTGTCGTTTTTACAGTTGAAAACCCACTTCCAAAAACCAGTGACGAAAGACAGCGCTATGCAGGCCACAATGAACCCGCCCAGCACGCCTAGTGTAGGCGCAAAAGTGGTCAGCCAGGACATCTCAGTAGGCCAGAGAACCTTTATTGCTATCAAACTAGACTGCCCTATCAAAAAGGCTATGAAAAGTATTTTGGTTGATTTGTACATTTTGATTATTATTGAAAAATCCCGGCAAAACGCCGGTAAAACCTAGAAAGCCGAAGGAAGCAACACAAGCTCCGAGAACTTCACCATCCTGTTGCCGGCATAGAACTCCTCTTTGAGTGGAAGGCTACCAAATCATACACATTGTCAGCATTAAGTACATTACCAGCCCTGAACTCAGAAAGTAACCAATCAAGCTCAAATTCAAACAACATAGAGTGAGCTGACCACTCATTGAATTCAGAATTTGAGCCGAACAGTAAGCCGGACGCCCTGATTTCTTCGATACTCTTCATGGACAAGTATTCGAGTACAGTCAATGTGGCTACATTAGATATACTTCCACTAAGAGCCCTGTTGGCCGATCCATCTATCGAGACTAAACAGATGTCCCGCTCTATTCTTTCACACGGAGCATGTACAACTAAAACGTCATTCCCACCCTCCGTCATTGCGGTAAAGCTGCGGCCACCTGCCCGCCCCACTACATACGAATTACCAGACCTAACCCACATATTATCTGTGACAGGAATGTCACAGGGATAGATGAACCCGTCTATTGTGCCGTCACAAAAGAAGTCTAAAAAAAGTCCAGCCCTGTTCGCAAGCCCAGTCCAATACTCTTTTATCAACCCCAAGTTCCTGCCATCATCAACCCCAAGCCTATTCATCCGAGGCTTCAGTGAAGCTATCAGGTAAGCCTCAACTTGCTTAACCAAGGCGACCGGAAGTGGGATGATAAAGTAGCTAGAATACAGTATCACACCCTCTCTATCGTGCGACAATACCCTGCCCATGCAATTACTCTCTGACATCCCGACATACAGCAGCTCGTTGTCCCTGTCAAAAAGGAAGTACACGCCAGCTCCAGTGTGCGGAGAATCCGAAAGCCTTCTATTGCCGATAATTCCATTCATACCAAAAAGTCTTTTTGTGAGAAAATAGCTTCACCAACCTCAAAAACCTCAAATGGATTCTGGGGCACCTTAAACTTGCCGCCGTTCGCCAGAATGAATTGGGTCAAAACCGGGAGCCTGACAGACTCGGATTCCACCCGCTGATAGTTCCTAGTGGACATCTCCAAAGACGACGCTGCCTCTGCTTGGGTCATCCCGAGCGCCTTTCTGAGCTTCTTGATGTCGAATTTCTGTACTTTTTGCCTCATTTATACCGTTGTGTCGTTTGGACCCCACAAAGGTACGAATGTTTTGGCGTAATGAAATAGGTGGGTGAAAAAAGTTTGTATAAAAAATGGGGTGGGGGTGGATTTTGGGCTACTACATTGGAGTTTTTTGTGCAGCCATCGTAAAAATTTTTGGGTGTGGGGAGGGAGTGGGGGTTATCCCTACGATTTCAGAAACGGCTCAACAAAAGAAATGCGGGATTCAATACCGGGTGGGGTCTCTTTTTTCATGCCAAATTGCCTGCTTTTTCTCCATTAGCGTAAAACCTTGCGGCTGAATGCAATGCAGCGTCTAAATACCTCTTTGCTCAATCAGGCGTGAAATGTTGTAACTAATTGATAATGAACACCTTATCTACTGTATTAGCGTGAGAGTGAAACGCTTACTGTGATTAATGTGATTAATCACAGTAGCGCAATTTAGGTGTTAGATAAGTGTGTATTCTACACTTGTTCGGAGGTCAGGTTATAAGTGTAGAACACACACTTCTAAGTGACGTAGTGTTGGCGTAGTGGAACAACCCCACCCCCTCCCATCCTCCCCTTCCTCGCCTCTCATTCCCACCACACCCCACAAACCGCCTAAATATCGTCCTACAATCTACACCTAGCCACCAATTAAGCCTGTTTTCCTGCTATTTTCTCCCACTATTGCCTGGTTCTTGGCTTTGTTCCTCCCACATTTGGCCATTGTTCGCCCTATCTTGCACCTCTTGGCTATTGCTGCCCCTGCTTTGAGTTGTTGCTGCCTATCCTTGCCCTATTTGCTGCGTTCTGTGCTACTTTCTTGTGTGTTCCTTGTATTGGTAGTCCTTCTTAGTGCTGATTCTTTAGGATGGCTTGTTGTTTGCCGGGATTTTTTACCATTGCTTACATTTTTCCATTTTACTTGTTATGCTTAGAGTATCAATGAGTTATGCGATTTCATATCGTTACCAAGTAAATATTTTATTCTCAAAGGCTTGACAAATCCAATTTCTTACCCCATCTTTGCATCATCAAACAGCGAAAGCGCAGCGATACGGACAGATTAACAGGGCTTAAACATCCCTACAATTTCGACCAGATTCTAAGCCTTTCAATGTGGGTGAAAATACGGCACATTACTAGCGACCTTGCGAACAGTGCCTAAATGGTTTTCACATTCGTTTCTTCGATTTTAGACGTTACAAAGTACAACTGTTTTTATCACTTGTTTGCCGGGATTTTTTACCGGCCTGGCCGAGCTGTGATTGATGCAATTGAGTTTGCAAGACGGCGAATGCCTACGCTATCAACTACCGTATTCATTGACTTGAAAATGTGTCTTGCGGCTGATAACAGTCAAGACGTTGACATTCTTTGGGCAAAAGTATTCCGCTCAACGGCCACAAACTTACTAGCAATTAGTTTGTTTGCCGGGATTTTTTGCCCTGTTTGTTTGGTGGTTATCGTCCAAACAAACTAAAATAAACGATACCGATTTGCAGTAGATAGTCTTTCTACTTAATACGGGGATGTTCAACCGTTGCAAATCGTAGAAGCGACTGAACGCTTATAATACACCTTGCGGATCTACCGTGAACTTTGATGTTAACAAGGTGCAATTTCTCACACTTAAATTTAACTTACCATGCAAGTTACATTAGTAATTCTACCAATTGGAACTGGTTTTTGGAGACTTAATAAATACGCTTATGGTTGCGACTTTCAACGTCTCACAAAAAAAGAAGCCGCACACCTGATAGCTGGAACGGTAAAAAATGCTGGACAAATTAGGTTTAAATTGGACGATGGGACGATTGGCATAACCGATTGGAATAATACAGGAATGCCAATTGAATACATGCCAGAAATTTTTGAAATAGCCTAACATTCAAACACCTTGCGGGACTGCCTAACTTGGCTTTGCGCCCGTACTTCGATGCAAACAAGGTGCAAACAATTAAAATCTTCTCAACATGAAAAAGACATTAGTAAAAAACGGCAGAAAAATACTTGGCTTTGTCTATTCAGACGCAAAAGGCCAATACTGGTACGCATTTGGTAGGCCTTCGCAAGATAACTACATTGCATTCGCTTGCCGTGATACTTCGCACGGTATCGCTTGCATTGAGATGCACCAACCTATCGGCCATTTTTGATTTTCCGGGATTTTTCAACCTTTCACCTTTTCAATATTCATTCCATGCAAAAAGTAAAAAGCTCCGAACTGTTCAAAATGATAATCAAAAAATGCAATACTCAATACGGCGCTCCGATGGGAAGGTTTAACACCTTGCCGGATGTTGTACAAGAATTTCACAACGGAACAAAATACTACAACGTAAAAGGTAGGATTTTTGACCGAAAAGTACCGCTTGACAGTGGCGGGTACGATAAAGGAGGGGCATACTGGGGATTCCCTGATAATTTACGGGTAAAATATAGCGAAGACTTGACCTTCATCAAATTCTACCGCAACGAACCAATAACCTAAATTTTTGCATGAGAGATAGATTTTTAGGCAGTAGGGCGATTCTTTGCGCCCTACTCTTTTAAAACTTTTCTTTTGCCGGGAATTTTGACCTATTAACACTTAAAATAACTTTTACCATGCGTTACAATCCAAAATTCATCAAAGAATATGCCATACAAGGCTACTATTACGGCATTTGGGAGGACGAAACAACCGATGCCACATTGAGAGAAGCAAGGGCGCAAATAAAGTGCTACAAAGAAAATGTGCCACATATCCCATACAGGATAAAGGGCCGCAAGGTTGAAAACCCCGACTACATACCGGACGCAATTACAAAAACAACGGCTGAGAAACAGTTTAAAGCGGAGTTTCTACCAAGCCTAGACAAGACCGATAAACCACTTTTGCGCTTTGAGTGGAACTGTTTCGTTGATATGCTTCAAAAATCCCGGCAAATCTCACAGGAACAGGCCGCAAATTGGACACAGCCGAAATTTTGCGCTTAACTTTTCACCCGTTGCAGCGAATGACAACCGGAGCAATACCGACAACGGGGCAAACTTTTTTAATCACATTCTAAAATTAATCTTACCATGCAAGACTATCAAAAACAGGCCGCCGACTTTTTGGCCGCTACCGACACAACTATCGAAATAGTTTTCTCCGCAAACGACTATCATTTCGCTGGAGACAAAGAAAGGCGGGATATTTACGACGTCACCGTTAAGCGGGGCAGCCGCGAGTTTAAGCTAAAATTTGGCAATTCATTGAATGATAGCGGATTTTACTACACGATGGGGCGGCGCAAGGTCGAAATTGACCGTAAAAAACTGGATTGGGAGCGCTCAAACCTTCTCGCATTTGTAAGACGTGAAAGTTCGGGGCAATTTCTGAACAACGGCAAAAGTGATATTATCCACTATCCAAAAGCCCCGGACGCATACAGTATTTTAGCTTGCCTCACAAAATACGATCCGGGAACGTTTGAAAACTTTTGCAGCGACCTTGGCTATGACACAGACAGCCGGACGGCAAAAAAGACTTACAAGGCAGTTTGCAAGGAATGGCTGAATGTGTCTTCAATTTGGACGGATAGCGAAATTGAACAATTGCAGGAAATTCAGTAACACCCAAGCGGCCAAAGGTTAACGCCACTGGTGCAAGCCTTTGGCCGCACAAACTAGGCAGGGCTTAGGTTTTGCCGAGATTTTTTAACCTGTTTCGTCTATAAATGAGAGGACGCCACGACCGGGTAATTTTCGTCTAAGAGATAGTATCAATAGGACGCCTTAACAGTGGAAAAGTCGGGGCAGTACCGACAACAGGCACAATTTACCATAACATTTTAAAACTTATCAACCATGCGCACAATTGAAATCAAAGCCTATCAATTCGCTGAACTAAGCGACAAAGCAAAAGAGAACGCCCACAACGAATACTTGTCAAAAGGTTATCCGAACGACTGGAGCGAGGAAAATTTGGATAGCTGGAAAAAATTCCTTGACATTTTTCCGGTAAAAAACAACGGTAGGAACTGGAACGATATAACGTTCACGGGCGAGGAATCGGTGGAGAACTTGACCGGACAACGACTTGCGACCTACATTTGGAATAACTACAAAATGGACTTGTTCAAAGGCAAATACTACTCAACTAGTGGTCGTTATGATGAAAACAGGAAATACCACTACAAAAAAAGGTATTCCAAAATTCAGCTTGAAACATCTTGCGTAATGACCGGATATTGCATGGACGATTCTATCCTTGCCCCTATCTACGCCTTCCTCAAAAAGCCAAACAAAAACACCGACTTTATGGATTTGATGAACGAATGCGGGAACGCATGGGAGGAGGCATTGGACGCCGATTCCGAATGGCAGTCAAGCATGGAATATTTCAAAGATGCTTGCGAAGCCAACGAATACGAATTCGACGAAGACGGCAAACAGGTATAATTGCACATGGTAGAATAGTGGGGCAAGCGTTTTTGTTTGCCCCGTTTTTACCTTTGATTTTGCCGGGATTTTTTAGTAAACTAATTTTTTCACACTTAAATTTTAAATACCATGCAAAACTTTTTTGTAAAAGTCAAGCACGACAACGGCTTCGACTACCTAAAAACAACATCCACCGACAAGCAAACACTTTTGGAGACGCTACCGGGAACGCTGAATTGCCCACCGAGCGCAATTTGCGCCGTTGTGAGGGTGTTTGACCATGAATTCGCAACGTTGCCAGCCTCGACAATTGCGACCAGTGCAGGGCTTTTTAAACTGGTAGTTGAAAAGCTGGACTGCAAACGGGGTGCGCCAATGGGTAGGGGTAACGTGAATGAATGCCCCATCGCCACCAAGTACAAAGGTGAATACTTCCATGAAAACGGAAAGTGGTACGACACAGGCAAAACATTTGACCGCAAGGTGCAGCTTTGCGAAGGGTACGACAAAGGCGGGGCATACTGGGGCATTGGCCCTGAGTTGCGAGTTACCTACAACCAAGATTTGACCTTCATTAAATTTTACCGCCGCTAAAAAGTAAATACCATGCCATACGAATATTCAAAAATCAAAAAAGAAAACAAGGACATCGTTTTCCTTGTAAACGCCAACGGCAACAAAGTAAAACTGGAAATGCCCTACATTACACTTTCGGGGACTTATCCTGGAACTTGGATAAACTCGCCAATAGAAAATGTGGCCAAGATTTTCAGGCAGTTCCCAGACTTTCAAGAGATAGGCTACGAAACAGAAAACTATCTCAAGTCTCACGGCTTCAAAGAAGTGGAACCGAGCGAGATTGACAAACTCGTTTATCATTAACACCAAAACCAAAGACGTAACGTAATCGGAACCAACACCCCAGCGGCCACTACCTTGCACGTTCTTAGTGCTTCGCCGCTGGTGGTTCTTTTCTTAACAAACTATCAATAAATACTGGTGTTTGCCGGGATTTTTTGGTGGGAAAACTTAAAATTGCCATGCTAAAGACTAAAAAGAATTACGAAAAACATCTCAACGAACTACTCAATGACATCCACAGCGAAGAAAGCGCATTAGATGACCTTTGTTACCTTGCCAGCGACAAAGTGGTTAGAAACGCCTACAACAGGCGGGAGCTTGGAACGCTGACAAGGAGGAAAGACCCCATTGGGTTTATGTCAGGCTTCAATGACTGGAGTAGGTAAAAAATCAATCACGGATGCAAGTACATCCACTAAATACCAATAAAATGAGTTTCCACAACCACGACGAAGAAATCATCAAAAGGCTAAACAGCCGAAAGGGCTACAAACTTGACAAAAAGGCAGCTCAAGCTAAGGACGAAAAAGTAAGGGACGCCATCTTAAAGGTCGAATGGCCAAGAGAAGGTATGACAAGAGAGGAGAAGTTGAAATATCTTGAAAATCTAACTGATGATTTGATGGAAGATGAAGGTTGAAAAATCCCGGCAATCCAATCACAACTAAAATCAATATCACATGAAAGACAACATCAAAAGCCTTTGGCCCATCATCCTGCTAATCATTGCCGGACTGCTTTTCACTGTAAAAGTGAGGTGCCAAAGCGGGAGCTTCGACAAACTAATCTTAAAGGACAGGGACGGCACAGAGGAGCGCATTTGCCCATCGGCCATCCAACTGCTCCCCGGAAAGCTCAAAGTGTCGGAGAATGGCCAGGAATGGCTGGAACAAATCCTTTTTCAGTCAAAGTCGGTGGATAGCTGCGAAGTGGAGACTTCGGCAGGGCACTATCTTCTGATTCTGGAAAAGGGGACTGTCAAAAAGGTCTATCTGCGGTCAAATGTGGGAGCGGATAGGATTTACGAATAAACATGGTAATTTTTGAGTGAATGATAAGCAGGGGTAGGAAGGTTGCTTCGCCCCTGAACTTTCACTTGGGATTTGCCGGGATTTTTTAACAATGCTGCGTAACTTAATTGGCCGAAAGAGTCGGGGTCATGTCCTGATGTATGCGGGTTCAAATCCCGTCGCAGCAACTAATCAATTCACACTTAAAAATTTATCAATTATGAAAAAGTACAGATTTTTGACAGAAGGCGAAACCGTACAAGCTGGCGATGAATGCTTCGACGAAGATTTCAATGGCGGAACATGGCGAAAGATAAGCAAAGTAAATGGCGATGAAGCAATTACGAGGATGGAGGAGTTAAGTAATGAGTTTCGCCGTGAAATCCAATTTACAGGCAGGGTAGCCTTCCTTGTGAACTATTCGCCCCTGATAAGGGTGATAATTGACACAACAGGGCTTACCGACGAACAAATTGATGATAAACTGGCCGAGGCAGCAAAAGCGAAACATTGCCACGAACACCAGCAGTACATGAACGACTTCGGCGACAACATTGACTGGGAAAACACGAAGGAGGACGAGGAAGTACCGGCTGAGGATGAACCAACGGAACCAATCGGCGAATACCGATACCTTGAAGCGGGTGAAACAATCCAAGAGGGTGATGAGGAACAGATTTGGCCAGGAAGATGGGAAGTGAATACCGATGACATTGGGAATATTTTGGGGCCAATGGCTGCGCAAGACAAACTACTTCGCCGAAAAATATCGGCAGAACCCCGTTACCGCCCCTTCGTGGAGGGGGATGTGATAGAGGAAGGCGACCAGTACATTAACATAGACGACAATTACTGGCCGTTCAGCGAATCAAGCATCGGTAATAAACTTAATGGTGAGGCTATCAAGGTGTTAGCCCCTCGCAAACTAATCAAATAACAATCCATGGCAGCCCATTTTTACCCTCCAGCGAAATGGATTCTTGGTGGGTTGCCGGGATTTTTTAAACTAATTTTTCAACAATCAAAAAAAATATCAATCATGGGAACGAGACATTTCCAAACAGTAATCAACAAGGAAGGTGAAGTGAAAATCGCACAGTACGGACAATGGGACGGCTATCCTGACGGACAGGGCAAATCAATCCTTGAATACCTGAAATCCGGCGACCTCACCAAGTACCAATCGGAGCTTGACAAGGTTCCGCTCATCAATGACGAGCAACGGAAGCTGGTTGACGAAACGCCAGAATGGACGAAAGTTTACCCGTACCTTAGCCGTGACTGTGGCTCTCGAATCCACAAAATGATTGAGGACGGAGAAGTGAAGTTCGTGGTTCACACCGACGAAGATGAAGCACTTCAATGGTGCGAAGGCTTTTACACCATTGATTTCAAGGAGAATGTTTTCATCTCCGAGTTTCATGGCCAACACACGATATATCCATTGGACAAGCTGCCAAGCGAAGAGGATTATCTGGCCGACATGAAGAAGAGTGACCCGGATGGGGATGATGAGTAAAGATTTCTTTGGATTGCCTTGGTCGCCACAGAAATGTGGTGGCCTTGGTATCCAAAAAAAATACCCAAGCTGACTTCTTGGGTATTGCGTAAAAAATTAGCGATTTCTTTGGAAATATCGTCAGATGTGCTAACTTTACGGTTCTATGTTATCAGCTACAAAAATACAACATCCGCCGACTTTTTCAACCAGAAAAAGGGCCGCACTGCCAAAAAACTTGGCGGACTGCATAAATTCCAATAAGTACAGGGGTAAAATAAAGGCAAAGACGGTGATTTTTTCCTTCACCATCATCCGAAACCAGATAAAAACTGGCCGGAACATCCACGAGTACGTCCCGTTGTCCCAAAACTACCTGAAGAAAATGCTCGGCAACAACTACCATCTGGTGGTGAACTCGATGAAAAAACTCGGCATCCTCGAAGTGGACGACTACTATTTCTTCTACACGGACGGACGAAAAGGCAAATGCAAAAGGTATAAAATAAACCAAACAATGTTTGGCGACGACGCCATCGAACTGGTCGAGTACGGGGATGAGGCACCGCTCTTGTTTGTGGAGGAAGGGACGCTCAAAGTCATCAAGAACCTCGAAATAGACAGAACCGGCGCTATGCTCAGGATGGAGCAGTGGATAGCCAACCAAGAATACATGGCCAAGATAGCGGTTGACGGAAAAATCTCGGCAGACCTCATGGCCGCAAAGTGCAGGATAGGCAACAGCCCGACTGGAAAGGTGATGAGCTTGGACAAGCAACGGGAGATAGCAAAGCGCAATGGCCAAAAAATGTTCCACAAGGACAAACGGGTGCGGATTTGCCGGGAAGAACAGTTCCACGCAGAAAAAGAGCTTGACATCCGAGAAACCTGGACACGCTCACTGGACGAGCTTAAAAACGGGGACATCTACGCAAGGATTGGCAAGAACGGCAGGCTGTTCTCCAACATGACGAGCCTTCCTGGACCTTTTTTGGATTTTGTTAAGATTGAAGGAGAAAGAGTGGCAAGTATTGACATTAAGAACTGCCAGATGAAGATGCTGGCGCTAGGGTTAATGAGAGATGAGAGGTTGATTGGGGGTAATAGTGCGGTACTTTCAAAAACACGCTTTGCAGAGAAGGCCAGCAGTGGTGAAATCTACGAACTGGTGCAGGAAATCGCAAGGCTTGAAACCCGTTCAGAGGCCAAGATTGCCACGTTCAGGGCATTGTATTCCAGCCACAGGGCAAAATCAAGGGTGAAGTCTGCCTTGACCCAAGAGTTCCCCGGCCTGATAGAGGAACTGG
>Ga0181339_1000004_pt1 | contig 118081 bp, 165 predicted proteins | sample Sp13VDMM110DD_FD_130101 | JGI IMG/M metagenome (GOLD analysis project Ga0181339, IMG submission 130101) | Freshwater viral communities from Lake Michigan, USA - Sp13.VD.MM110.D.D | ecosystem: Environmental > Aquatic > Freshwater > Lake | place: USA: Michigan | collected 2013-04-23 | reverse complement strand
TCGTCTGAGGGATCAGCCTGGCCTAGGTTTGCCGAGGTGTTCCAGGAGCTGACCGGCTACCGAGTGGCCATCGTGAACCTTGCCGTAGGCGCAACCCACCTTATTGGCTCTGATTGGGCGAACCCCCTCCGTGCTCCGACCCAGACTGAATGGGAGTCGGCCCTCACAGCCCTCGACGGGATGCTCTCCTCGGGTTACACCTGGGAAATTGGAGGTCTGATCGGAGTCATCGGCGAGTGGGATGCCAACTCGATCGACGCCGGAACGCCGGGCTTTGACAAGGCGACATACAAGACGGCATACAAGAACGCAATCACCTGGGCCCGATCCCTTCGAGGAATGAACAGTGAGACTCCGTTCCTACTGAACCAGACGGGAATGAAGGGAACCGGGGACACAACCGGCTACCAGCAGGTTCGTGAGGCTCAGGACGAGATCGTCCAAGAGGACGCCTTTGCCTTTAAGGGTTGGGGTGGAGCCAAAGCGATGGTCGCCCGGAACATGATGATGGGCACCTCAGGTGCCGACCAGTACCACTACAAATACTATGGCTATGACGAGATGGGGCAGTCTAATGCCATCGTAGCCTCACGAGTCTGCGTGGGCGGTCGGTGACGGCTGATCTGTCGTTTAGACGATTAGAACGTTAGCTAATCCGCAGAGGTTGGCTAACGAAGATGGCTCATCGTAATTTTGACAGAGTCCAGATGCTGACTGAGTCTTCCGGCTCAGGCGACCTGGTCTTAGGTTCAGCGGTGGCCCGGATGCTGACCCTGGCCGGTGTGGGTGCAAACGATGGTGACACATTCTGGGGACTGATCGAGCACCTCGAGGCGAACGAGTTCGAACTTACTCTATGCACGTACAACGCCGCGAGCACCTCCATAAGTAGGGCAGCAGTGCCCGTTAGATCCACAACTGGATCTAAAATGTCCTTTTCAGCAGGACAGAAGCAAGTCTCCAATGTCTCCACAGCCAACGCTGGAGGCTCGCTAGCTTCTAGTACGACCAGCGTTTCAATAGGGTTGGGGACGAGGGTCTTCCAGACCCAGGCCGGGAAAGACTTCGCCCCAGGGTCTTATCTGCTGTTTACATCCAACGCTGCTCCGTTGGTAAACCAGATGAACGGGAAGGTTACCGCTTATAACGGTTTCTCCTTGACCGTCGACGTGGAATACACGGAGGGATCCGGAACCTACGCAGACTGGACGATAAGAGCATCGGGCCCAAGGGGTGCTGGGGGTGGCTCCGGGCCGTCAGGCGCCAGCCGTGCGATAGACGTTCGAGTTGCAACGACGGCCAGTATTTCCAACCTGAACCAGATCGTCAACGGCGCGACCCACGATGGAATCACCTTGAACACAGGTGATTTGGTTCTGGTCCATAAGAATATTAACCTCAACGGAATTTACCTCACCCCTGCATCAGGGAGCGCAAGTCGCTACACCGGGTTCACAACCTACGACGCTAACTGTGGAATCTTGGTCAATGTGTTGGAAGGCGCGTCGTATGCGGGACAGACTTTTCTTGGTTACTCCCCTCGAGGCGGCACAATAGAGAGCACGCCAATAGGATTTGAACGGATCGGCGCCATAGGTCTGTCTCATCAGGCAATCGTCTCTTTTGCTCAGCCGCTGATCTATGATTGGCGGAATGCTGCAGGCGATGGCTTGGGCGGCGGTCGTGCTCTGTACGTACCCCGCAAATTCTATGCTGAACGGGGTGGAGTGGTGTTGTTCCCCTCCGGCAACTACGGCACTGACAGTACGGAGATCCCCGGATACGTAAAGCTTTTGATTGGGGCTGGCACAAACATCGTGTGCTTCGCCTACATTGACTTTGACGACAGCACCAATCCATTCAAGGTCGCCTTCTATCCTGCCGGTCTTCCGACCGACCGAATCAATCGTATACAGCTTCTGTTTGTCGCGTGGGAGAGAGGGTACTGGTCACCGCACCTTGTGGAAGAGAACGAGGACCTAAGGTCGCAGATCATTTATCCGCGAGATCCTCTCGTGGCAGACGGAAGTTTCTTGTTCATACCGGCATTCTATTATTACCGTCAAGATCAGAGTTATCAACTCATCACACCCGCTGATGGGTCACGTTATTGGAAACTCCCGCTGAGTACGACCAATAACGGTGCGGTGCGCTATTTCTACGACGACAAAGCTGCCGACGCAGGTGCTACACCTGTAGTGACGACCTCCGGAGATGCGGCACCCCTTGCAGGCGGATGGCGCAAGCCGCTAATTGCAACCTCGCTTAATAAAGTCGTCAACAGCGAACACCCGGTAGTGGGTGACCGTCGTGGCGGTGTTGGCAGAAACCAATTCTTTGAGGGTAAAGACCCGGACCATGCCTGGATATACCCGGCTGATAGTAATGCTCCGGCTGACATCACCAATGTTGCGCTGACGGCGTTGGGTATAACGCGTGGCTCTAAGGCGACAACGGGTGGCTTCAACTCTTTTTATGGTATCGAGCTTCCCCGGAAACTTGTGGGGAATGAATTCGTCTTTGCTCGATGCTACATCCAAGCTGATACAGCAAACGAGTTCGGTGCCGTAGGTCTATTTGCCTACCGGAACGGAGGTGATATTGGCCCTCTGACGTTGACGCTGGAAGAGAAGCTGAGCACCACTGCCGCGATCTATTCTTTGTCAGGCCAGATGAGTTCGGTAGCCGGGGCCGACAAGATCGCAATCGGCAGCACCGGCAGTTCTGGTAAGGCGGTTACAGTAGGTGGCGTCCAGTTCTGTATATCGCAGCAACCTGTTCCTTGGATTTCCCGGCAGGATTACCCGACAAACGACCTACCAGCACCTGTGCTTGGGTCGCGGTTTTTCATGGTGCGGAACAGACCGCTACCTCTGTACATGCCTTCGGCCCTGCGCTCTCGAATGGATGACGAGACATTTGTAGCGGAGTTGGGCTCAATAGTTAGTGGCCTTGCTAACTATCCGTTTACGCGAAGCGGGCGAAGGATCATGCTTGAAGGCGAAAAGATGGGGGCAACCTCGACGCTTGTCCTGCATCCTCTCAACCGAGATCTGCAGCGCCGCAGCAAAATGACCTTCACTAACTATATCGCCAATGACAGTGGGCTGACAGCCACCCCAAAGATCCATGTAATTGGCGATTCAATCACGAACCGTGGCCTTCTCACGTCGGTCGCGACCAAGCTGGCAGCGTGGGGGATTACATCGCCCACATGGCTGGGCACAATCAACACCAGCGCCAACTCCTCGACGACCGGCACGGGTGGCCCATTGGGCGAAGCACGCGAAAGCCGCGCTTGGTCTGACCTGATCTATTCGATCCTGGACGGCGAAGCGGCGCCGTTGGCGCCGGGTTCGGAGGCTACCTACCTTGCCCTATCCAAGACCGCGAAGCTTGCTTACAATCCGTATATCCGCGCCTCGACAGGAGGTGACAGCCCGTCAGTTATCAAGAACGGCTATGTCTTCGACTTCGACTTTTACCTGACGCGCTTCGGGTTCGCCGATCCGGACGTCGTCATCATCGGTCTGATGCGGAACGACGAGCTGGAATCAAATGCCGCTCAAGCGCTACTCAACGTTCAAACGGCTTTGCCGATCGTTGTCCCGTCGATCCGCGCGGCATGCCCATCCGCCCGTATCGGCCTGTGGATGCCGACAATTGCCAACACTACGGCGGCCCGGGAGCGCTACGACGAGAGCATGGCGATGATTGCCGAACTCAACTCCTATGTGCGCCAGCTCGGCGACAGCAACGTGCATATGATCAATACGCACGCCCACGTCTCGGGCGAGCTGGATTGGACGATGGCGGCAAGCCCCGCAGCCGATGCGGCGACCGGCATCCAGTACGCCCTGATCACCGACGAAATCCACGGTGGGCCGCTCAACGTCGAGCAGCACGGCGAGGCGATAGCGGCCTACATCGCGAACGTGGCCTGAGGATTAGCTCTTATGTCTTATAAGTCAGCTGACAGGGTACAGGTAACGACCCAAACGAACGGGGCTGGATCTTTATTCTTGGGGAATGCCATCTCCAAGATGAGGACTCCAGCTAACGCTGGTTTCGTCGACGGAGACACCTTTTGGGGGCTGATCGAGCACCTTGAGTTGAGCGAATACGAGCTAACCCTCTGCACTTACAGAGACTCTGGCGGGCAGGTCTTTATTGATCGGGACGATACTCCAATTGCATCTTCCACCGGATCAAAAGTGGACTTTTCCCAGGGTAACAAGATTGTCTCCTGTGTTCGCCCTGCTTCCACTGGAATGGAGCCTTTTGTGCTCAAGACGAGTGGGTTTACGGCCATACCCCAGATGGGATATGATATTGACACCACGGACGGGCCAGTTGAATGTCTTATCCCGCCGGGTTCCGTTGATGGGAACAAGTTTTATTTTAACGATTACGCGAGCACTTTTGCGACCAACAAGTTTACGGTGAACCCAGGGATCTTTGAGTTTGAGGATCCCGGAGTGTCAGTCGACCCGACACTTCCGATGGAGTGTGACGAGAACGGTGTAACCTTCTTCTTGCTATTGTCAGCGGGGAAGCTGCGCCCCAGGTTCCAGGTAGGGTAAAATGGCTGTACCAGTAAAGCTCCGAGACTACGGCCGGCCGAACCTCGACCTAGCTACCAGCGCAACCAGCTTGCTGATTGCGGTAACGACGAAGGTTTTTACAACCCAGTCAGGGCGCAACTACCGCCCTGGGACTTATGTTCTGGCGACCTCGAGAGCCAACCCGACGGTCAACCAGATGCTGGGTATGGTTATGTCCTACGCGGGCACGACGCTTACGCTTGACGTCCAGTCTATCAAAGGCTCAGGAACTTACGCTGATTGGGATCTGCAGTCTTGTTCAGCGCCAGGGGCGACAGGACCTCAAGGTCTTCCTGGTGGGGTCTACGCTTCAACCGCCCTTGGTATCGCCGCAACGACCAACGGTCAGCTGTTCCTTGTTCAGGGCGCCAACGACGTCTTTGCGAACCTTTACAAGAATGTCTCAGGAGTGGCGACGGATCAAGGACTTGCTCTTCCGAGTAAAGCCTACACCGACGCTATTCTGAACAAGCTTGAGGGAATTCAGACGATCGGTCGCGCAGTAGCTTGCGTTGATGGTACGGTTCTTGCAGCTAATACGTTCTTCTTCCGCCAACCAGCCACCCGATCGGGTTACATCCGAAGCATTCGGTATTTTGGTAAGGCCGCAGGAACCGCCTACATACGCCTTGCAACGGCTGTGGGCGATGATCTGACGATAGTCAAGAATATCCCGATCTCAATCAGTACCGGAGCTCAAGTTCAGGCCTTTGAGCTTTATGTGCCCGAGGGTCAATATGTAGGCATCTACGCTCCGAACTTAATTCCCTACTCAACGGGGTTGTACTCCGACGAGTTGGGGTTCTGGCGTATAACAGGAGACGTCACGACAACGGGAACGGGAACTCAGGTTGATAATCTTAGGATCCAACTAGGCTTTGACATATCTTACCAGGGTGTTAATTATGCCGAGGTTAAGTCCTGGCTTGACCCTTTGCGTAAGGGAATTGAGCTTGTCCAGACTATCGGTCGTCCTTTCGGTACAACCCTTGTTACGGACGACCCGATATCGAGCAATACCGTCGTATATGGTGACGTAGCCCGATACGATGGTTGGGTGAGGAAAGTTCGCTACTTCGGGTTGAACGTTGGAACTATGTATTGGGGCGTGTTTACCATTTCTGGTAACACGAAGACCACCTCCAGGTTCTATCCAATCGAAGTGAAGCTTGGGTACAACGAGGTTGACCTAGACGTGCCGATCTTGGCGGGACAGACCGTGGGATTTTACGCCTGCGTAAACAACGGAAATACGGGGCTCATAGCCTATAGTACTTCCTTGGTAGGAGATGGGCTTGGCTGTTGGAACGCTGGAGGACGCCTAGCATCTTACTCGGACAGCACCCTGTCCACTGCGTTCAGGTGTCAGATAAGTTGGGACCTGGCTTATATTCTGGAGCCGACGCGGAACACCATTCTTGCATTTAAATACCCAGGTGTCATCGAGGAAGGATTTGTCTACATCCCTGCCCTTACTTGGCGTGAGGGGGAACTGGGATCGGCGGTGAGTGTTGCTCCCTCGGATGGATCTTTGTACTGGAAGATTGCAACTCCTTCACCGACCACAGGCTATCGTATTTTCTTTAGCATGGATCTAGCCCAAGCTGGATCCAATCCGATTATTCTGTCTTCCTCGACGGGCCAGCCTTTATACGCTACGAGGAGAACACCGGAAATTGTCCGAGTCTACAACGGGGTTTACTCAAGCTTACATAAGTTTGTAGGAGGGGCCTCAGGAGAAGATTGCTCACGCAACATCTTTACTCAGGGTAACGACCCTGATAATGCCCTTTATTTCAGCTCCACTGCGACGATTGTTGATATCGTCAACACGGAGTTGAACGCTGCGGGCATCAACCGTGGCGTGACGTCGGTTAATTCATACGCAACCTACGGAATGAACGTTGAGCGCACCGACGGTAACTCTTGGATCTCGGTTCGACTGAAAGTTCTGGCTGATCGTGATGATGCTGCCTGGAACTTTTCAGCAGCGGGCGCTTGGGGTTACAGGTACGGAGCCTTTGACAGCGGCGTGACAACGTATCCAGCGGAGCTGGAAGAAATTGTAACCACCCGAGTGAGGTACTACCGCGTAAACGCCAAAGTGACTTACGATCTCGTGAGGTGGTTATTTGGTATTCGAACCACAAACGCTGATCCAGCTACATACATCGTGGGCGGTATTCAGTTTGCTTCGAAGAAGGAAGGCCCTGTCGGCTGGATTTACCAGAACGACTACGACAAAAACAACCTAGGCATCGGCCTGCGTTCAGACACCCCGCTGCCGATTCTCAGCAAGAATATGCGAGTGGTGGATGGGACAACGGTCCCTCTCTATCTAGAGAGTATCGTTCGCCTTCGAGACAAGCGTAACTTCCGAGCTTCTCTCAGCTTTACGCGCACGGCGGACAATCAGTACCCGTACGAACTGTCTGGCGACCAGCGTTTTGACATCGACACCACCAAGATCCCGTTTGGAACCAGCGCCGCGGTCCTACGTACCTGGAAGTCAGGCGAGCCGGCCGGCCGAAAGTACGAGTTCCCGTTGACCTTTAACAAGGTCCCGAACATTGGCTTGGCAAAGGCGCCGAATGTTCTTTTCCTCTGGGACTCCATCGGCAACCGCCGCATGTTAAAGTTTGTGGAGGCTTTCTGTTTGCTTTGGGGTGTGATCCCGAACTTCATAGGATCCATCCGAACCTCTAACGTGGATGGATCCACTCTCGACGCCACCGGGCCTTGGGGTGAGTGTCGAGAGAGCCGAAGCATTGGCGGCACGATGAATCTTACCACCAACACAACGACCTCGACACCTCTCCCTCTGGGCGATGAAGGGACGTATGCGGCGGGCAGCAAGTCTGTTCGAGTGGGTTACAACCCGATGCTGCGCCCTCCTCACGGAACCAGTACGGCAAGCTCAATTGCAGGAGCCGTACTGACCGTGGGTGGGACCTTGACAGGCGTCTATCGACCGGGTCAGGTAATAAGCGGAAGCGGTGTTACCTTAAACACCAAGATCTTGGTTCAGCTGACCGGATCTGTGATGGGTGGGGCAGGCACTTATTCTATTGACACCAGTCAGACTGTGGCCTCAACGTCTATTGCCGCAACGGATCCGGCCGGGACTGTCAACAATGGCCAGGTGTTCGACTTCGGCTACTACGTGTACCGTCTGTCAAACGCGGGCATGACGTCCGTGTCCATGCCAGACATTATGTTTATCATGCTGGGAACAAACGACTGGACCTACGATACGACGACTCGCATTCTGACAAACCTACCCATAGCTATACCGAGAATGGCTGACAGCATCTTCGAGGCTAAGCCAACGATGAAGCTGGTCTTTGGGATGCCAGGCTGGGCCGAAGACGTCTTCATTGCTGACGACCAGCAGCGCTGGGCAGCAATGATGCCCGAGTATCTCAAGCAGATCAACGCTTACAAGGTGGCGAACCCTTCAAGAGATATCTCCTGTTTGAGCGCGTGGGCTCATATGTCTCCATATTCCGACTGGGCTCTTGATGCTGGATCAGTAGATCCTTTGACGGGCTCTCGCTACCCGTGGATTTCTGACTCCCGTCACCCCTTGGGTACGCCTCGCTCTCAGGGTGGCTTGCTGATCGCCTCCGCTTTGGCTAACCTGGCCTAAAGCTGTATCAGCGGTCATGGAGTCGACCGCTGTGACGCGTCCTTGTCACTGAAGACCATGCCCTTGCAGCAGTGTTCGTCCGAACCGCTGACTGTAAGGGAGAGAAGTCCTGGATGGAACGGATGGGCGTAAGCCGGCCAGGCGCTTATGAGGGATGGTTAAGTGGACGAGACCCAGCAAGAACGCGACCTTGAGATCGCGAAGAGGAATACCATTCTGAGGGTATTGACCGGATCTCATGCTCACGGCCTGGAGCATCCGGAGTCTGACCTTGACTTTACCGTGATCTTCATCGAGCCTCCTGGTCACGTGTTCGGGCCGGAAGAGCCTCTCGAAAACACCGCTTGGCGCTCCGTGGCGAAGAAGGTCAGATCAGGTCCTGGACAGACCGAGGAAACCTACTTCTCCTTGCGAAGGATCACGGAGCTACTTCTCCGGGGAAACCCTCGCATCACGCCGGTGCTTTACGCCCCTGACAGATTTGACCTAAACGACCGTCTGGGAACCGAGTTCCAGAAGCTGCACAGTGCCTTTATGAGCGAGCGGGTGGCTCTGTCCTACCTACGATCAGCCGAAAGCATGCTCAACGAGCTTTACCACCCAATGCAGGGTAAGAACCAGCGAGCGGACAAGGTGAAGCTATTCGGCTACGATGCCAAGTTCGCGATGCACGCCCTCAGGCACACGTTACAAGGGATAGAGTTGCTCCTGACCGGGCGGCTCACCCTGCCAATGCCACAGGACAGCGTGAAATTTCTGCACAAGGTGCGGGTTGGTGAGATTGACCTGAAGGGAGTACTCGTATTCCTGGAGGAATACGTAGACCAGCTTCGGAAGCTCACGAACGAGTGCAAGCTGAGCCCGGACACTTATTCCATCCGGGTGTTCCTGGAACGTGCCCATCGCCTGCACTGGCAGAATACCAACCTTGTGCCCCACGCATTCTTTCAGAGTTGACAACTACTCCCTAGTATGCTAAAATAGAGGATCAACAAGGAGATCCTCATGACCAAAGTCAACCTCTGGACGCTTCTCAAAATGCAGCGCTCCCTCTCGCAGATGAGCGATCGAGACGTTGTGGTTGCTCATCAGCACGCCGTGCGGTCGCGCAACGTCCAGATCAGGAACTGTGGTGCCGCTGACACATTCTGCGCCACCTACGCTCACGAAGCCTGGAAGTCGATCGAAGCTCGGTCGGAATACATGGGTTACGTTACCTGCAGCAACGGTGAGCGTTACCTGATCACGTCTTTTGTGAACAGCCCCGAACGTAACACGAGCGCGACATGAACCCGCAGCTCTCTTACAATTCTTGGGCAGCGGCCGCAAACTGCGCTCGCCGAGCCTACGGAAGAACCGGCTACCAGTTCCTGCGGGCAAAGCAGGTGGTCTTCATAGGCAAGCGGATAGAAGCTGCCGAGCGTGAACTGGAGGAGACTTTCGCAGCGGTTGCCCTTTGCGCAATCCTGGAACACGTCTTTCGGGAGATGAAGAGTCCTTACAGCAGGGGAGACACGATCAATTACAACCCGCAATTCATGCGGGAGGTGAACGCTCTGTATTACCAGCCATGAGCGAGATTTACACACCTGATCCCACACAGCTGCCAACCTTGCTTGCGGCGCTGCCGGGAGACTTCGAGATCCAGAGGATCGAGGAAGACAACGGCACCTTGAACTACGAGATCTGGCTGAAGAATCCGTACGGATGGCTCTTTACGATCTACGGGGAGGACCAGCCTAACGCCAAGAACGTGGCCGACCTTATGGTGATCCTGAGGAACGAGGCGCAGAAGCTTCTGGATCGGAGCGAGGATCTGTTGCTTTACGGGCGGGCCATAAAGCATGGTTGGTCTGTCTTCATGGGCGGAAACAAAGAGCACTCCCAAGGATGGTCTTGGTACCATAAGACCGAGGATGGGGCGTTCTTTGCTCCTGGATCTCATTCGGGCATTCCAACGATGCCTGACCAGCTCCGTAAGATCTTGAAGGATCAGCCATGACCGACGAGCTGCCATACCCTGTTGTCAACGGCAAGGTCACAGTCGACATCGAGGAGTTCCAGGCGCTGAAGCTATCTGCTGATCGCTGGAACTCTTTGATGAAGAGCCAGCGGATGACCTTCATGGGCAACGCAGGCTTCGACAACAAGACGGACCCACAGAACCCCACTCCTACGCCGAACAACTACGACTACTGGCACTTTACGCTCAATATTTGGAGCACACACGGAGCCTATGGAGACCCGGCCTACGCTCCGGAAAACGAGCGTACTCGCAACTTGCTGATCAACTATGCCGATCGCATGGTGATTGCGACGAGGTGTGGAACAGTGGAGCCCGGTTGATGACCCCCGACGAAGAGATCAAGGAAGCCCTGGAGACGCTCCGCAAGGAGGCAATTGTCCCGGGCTGCTTCAAATGTGCGAAGTGCAACTTCGTGCTCTTGCAACGGACCCTGAACATGGGTGACGGGACGGTAGGCGCGAACAGAGCGCCGACGAATTGCCCGAACTGCGACACGCCGATGTGGCCGATGACTTGGAAGCAGAACAGCGAGGAGCTGTCCTACAGCTTGCAGACACACCTTGACCGCGCGAACCAGATGCAGGAGGTGGCCCATCGGGCCAGACCTTTCGTGCACGCCCTAGCGACCGGTGACATCATCTTGCAAGGTGGGCGAGATCAAGCGCGGAAGCTTCTGTCTGAGTTGCCAAAAGAGGCCGGCTGGACGCATCCGATGCGTATGTACCGGCAGGAGATATTGCTGCAGTGGGCCAAGGCTTGCTTCGGCGAGGAGGAAGCCACGAACCTCCAACAGCGAGGTATCCGCTTCTCGGAAGAGTCCATTGAGCTGGCTCAGTCCGTAGGCGTTCCAAAGGATATCATGCACGCACTCATCGACCATATTTATAGCCGTCCCGTCGGTGAAGTAAGCCAAGAGCTTGGAGGCGTAGGTATCTGCATCCTACTGCTGGCTCAGGCCGCAAACTACAACGCCGACAAGGAAGAGTGGCGGGAGATGGAGCGTATCCTGGCAAAACCGGCCGAGCAGTTCGCGAAGCGGAACGCTGAGAAGAACGAAGCAGGCTTCAAATCAACCACCCTGATCACCCAGGATAATACCGAAGAATAGCAATGGGTGAGATTGGGATCTTTGAGAAAGACTCTGTGGCTGTTACCGAGGAAGGTCAGAAGCCTGGAGCTCAGGGAATAGTCCGTTCAACCTTCACCAAACGGACAGGGAGAACCACAGGTTGGACGAAGATGGCCCTTGTGGAGCTCCAAGACGAGTACGGTAAGAAGATCGGAACGACCGTTGAGCGAGTCAGGCACCTGGAGAGACTATCATGAATGAAGTACAGACCGTCCAGTTCTCTGTGACAGGGAAGATGGTCGAACTGGAGACCCAGTTGCGCATCCCTTACAAAGGGTACCTAATCGTGATTGACGTTCGCGGTACTCACTCCACCGGGACCGTTTGTGTGAAGTACTCCGAGAACGTGCTGAACAGTGTCCAGCGAGCGGAGCCTACGGCCGAGGGGATCCGAGACGCAATGGGTTGGATCGACCAGAACCCGATCAAGACGTCCGACGGAACTGTCCATCAGACTTAGAAACGACCAGTTGACAACTTGCTCGGATTATGCTATAATTGTAGTGTAGGCTGAGTGAGGTGTTGTCATGAGTCCGAACAAATACTCATACGGTCGGGATAAACTCCCTCCTTCGACCCAAGTCCGGTCATTTCGCTCCAACGAGCCCTCCAAGGCCTTCCTGGATGACGATACCAGCAAAGCCTTCGCCAACGTTGTGGGTCACGAAGATCCTTTGATGGGAGTCCGGATCCCTCGCAGGGCCATACCAGGCGAAACCATAGCAGATCACAACGAGGTTCTTTTCCGCTACCGTTCCGAGAAGGAAGCGGCCAACCCAGACCTGTCTCTTATAGACGAGTGGATGGCGGGCACCTACGGACTGCCGAAGGCTGTCAAGAAATACATGCGGCATAGTCGGAAGCGGCTGGAGAAGGTTGAGCAAGACTGCATCATGCAGAGATCGCTGATCAAGCGATCTGCCCGCTTCACCCTCGACGACGAGTTTGTGGAGATGGCCACCCGGGTGGCAGGTACAGCCTCGCCTGAGAAGATGAAGCAAATGACCCAGATGGCCACCTTGCCGTATGAGGTCACCTACCTGGAGCTTAACCTTCATGTCAAGGTGAGGACCTCGGCCACCCTGGCTGGTTATGGTGACGAGTACGAGATCCATAGTACCGTACCAAAGCGCCTGGGTCTTCTGCTGAAGCGCGACATGACACGTCCCACCTCGTGGGCGATGTTCTTGATTGGGCCCCTTGCCTTTCGTGAAGGAGATATTGAAGAGCATGTAACGACGCTCCCCGGCGTCTACCTATTCGATGCAGACGAAACTGGACCTTTGCACAAGGTTGGCGCTGCCGGCCAGGCTCCCTTCATAAGCAGAAATGCAATAGGGATTGAGAATGTAACCCCCGTTGACATATTCAACGGTATGCGGGCCATGTCGTGGGGCTATTCGTTTGCTGAGGTGACAGATAGCGCCCTAGAGGAGAAGGTTGGCGAAACCTTCCGGAAGTTGGGGAAGAAGACGCCGCCAATGCTGGAGCCGCACAGCTCGCTCTCGGTCAACGCCTTCTATCAGGCGGTCCTTGATTGTTTGCCGGAGAGGGCATCTACCACCGAATTGAACAACATGATCCAAAGCTGGTTCATGGACTTCTCTGTTGGTTTGAAGGAGAATTCTGGGATCCTTCGTTGGGTGGTGACAGTCCTAGCGATGCTGAACGAGGTCCCGACTACCTCCAACCACGTGGTGAAGCCGGGCTCTCAGCGGATTGGACTCCATCACAAGAACCTCCTGGATCATCACCGGCTGAGCCTCAAGCTACCAAAGACCCGGCCAATCCAGTTTATCGAGAGGAAGCTGCGTCACGCGATCGCAGCGAAGAAGCGAGCTCACGAGGTGCGGAGCCACTGGAGAACCTACCAGACAGAGCTCAGCTGCAAGCCTGCCGACCACAAGTGGGAGTATGACCATAGTGCTGGGTACCGTCTCTGCGAAATCTGCGAGTCATACGGCCGCCTCATTCCCGAACATATCCGCGGTGACGAAACCTTGGGTTGGGTTCGTAAGGACTACGTGCTCGAAGCCAACCCTGAAGCGAAGTAGGTACGATGGCTGACAAACCAACAGAGACGCCCCGCCATCCATGCGCAAGATCGTTTGCACTAATTCCCACGTCAGGCATGCCTGTTAAGGGAGTTCCTTATGGCCGTTCTGAAGTGGACACGCAAGCGCCCCAAGAACCCACAGCCTCGGATCTGGGGAGCGAAGCTAGGGCAGAACACGGTGGGTACCATCGAGGAGATCCGGCTAGGAATATCTAAGCCGATCTTCGCTGTCACCATGAACCTGCCAGACCTGGGCAAAGGTGAGTTGGACCACAAGCCAAAGAGAGCGACGAAGGCAACACTAGCCTCCGCCAGATCCTACGCAAACAGTCTGACCGAGAAGTGGCTGGAGAAAGCGGGATTGGAGAGGTTGACACCACGTTGACCAGTGTATAAGCTGGCATGAACGAACCAGTCCGCAAATACTCCGAGGCCACCACGGCCATGATCGCGAAGCACGGACCTCTCTGGGGCTACAAGCGACAGGCGAAGATCGAGTGGTGGGAGCTAAGCTCTGCCAAGTATCCATGGCAGGCGATCTTGAGATCAGTCGGTGTGGTGAGACCCCCTGAAGTGGAGGCTAACACCGGGCTGAAGATGGTTTATCTTCCCTTCAAGGAAGAAGGGCGCTCTTATTGGGCTTTCGAGTCAGAGGTCGACCGCGACAAATTCTGCAGCCTGTTTGGCGCCGACCCTGTCAAGGGTATGATTAGTTCTGTCGAGAGTGCCGGGTAGCTACCCCGCGCCGCCACTCTTAACCTTAGGCCCGCCTGAACCCCACTCGGCGGGCCTTCTTTTTGTGCATAGGTGGTATTCCTAGGCTGTATAACTAAACAGTTGACACCTGCTCCTTGGTATGATATAATAGGTGGGTAAGGTGAGAGTGGTTCTCATCAAATCAAGGAGAGACTCAAATGACCGACCTCGTTTTCACCGGCCCCTGCCCCGGCTTCTCACGCTCGCAGCTGATGGACCGCGCCAATGCAATCGGCATGAAGGTTCGCAGCTCGTTCTGCTCCAAAACTCTCCTGGTGGTTGGCGACAAAGATATGCTGGCCTTCGGCAAGTCGTCCAAGGCCCGCAAGGCCCGCGAGCTGGGCGTCCGGACGATGTCCTACGAGGAGTTCCTCGACCGCAGCGACGCGATGCTGTACGGCCGCAAGCACTAGGGTTGAGAACCCGCCTTCGGGCGGGTATCTTTCTGTCTGACCGAAGAAGGGACAAGTCATGATCGTCAATCTGCCCAACGAACACCGGGCCAAGTTCACCGCCATCGGTATCAACACCGGCGCCGTTCCGGAAGAAGGCCTTGACCAAGGCACCTTCGGCGTCGACATCCGGACGCTCCATTCGAACCAGTTCCGGGCGTTCTACGAGCTGTTGAAGCCGGAGCCCGGGAAGCCGGACGTTTTCCGTGCGATCCGCTCGCAGATGAACTCCTGGAAGACCGCCCAGGAGAACCCGACAGGCGGAAAGATTGCCTCCGCGGCGGCCCTCTGCGCCGGCATGATTGACTACATCGTCGAAGGCGCCATCGAAGGGTGGGTGTTCAAGATCGGCAACAACCCGGTCCCGGCGCTCGTGGTGGGCCTGCGCTACTACCCGCCCGTGAAGAAGCGGGACCATGAGCAGGAAGCCTACATCGAGCTGGAATACATCCAGAACGTGAAGGGGACGGTCAGCAAGAACCGTGAGCATCTGACCGCGGGCAAGTCATCGGGCATGACGGCTGACCAAGCCCTCCGTCGGATGGGCTGGCAGAAGGAAACCCCGGAGCTTCACGAGCTCTATCAAGAGCAGCTGACTCGATACAAGGACCTCCGTCCCCGTTTCGGTGAGCAGCTTGTGCTTCTGAACAACCACTCGGTGGAAGTCACCGACGAGGAAGACAGCTACTACAGCCGCTGGAACCGCCGTCCCAAGAAGACCGTTGATCTGATGAACGACAACGCCGGCCGCCTGGTTCACAACGACCCGATGAACGCGACGAAGGTCACCGTCAGCCAATACAAGGTGTCGGACCCTGACAACCCCTACATTGACCCGGGTCTCAAGGCGGTGATCGAGTCCAAGAAGGACCTCCCCGACAGTGCGTTCAGCCGGGCTCCCTGGCAGCTGAACATGACTGTCTATCATCTGGGTCAGCACGTCGAGATCAAGGTCCACGTGCAGGACGTCGATCTCTACGTCTACGACGAGAAGATGCGCTCCAAGCTCGTCCTGCCGGAGATGTACGCCGACGTGCTCGACGTGCTCACCCACGACATGGACGTTCCCCAGGAAGACATCGTGCAGGGTAAGTCGGGCGGCAACTACATCCTGCTCGCCGGACCTCCGGGTTTGGCGAAGACACTCACGGCCGAGGTCTACGCCGAGTTTCGGAAGAAGCCGCTCCTGAAGATCCATTCGGGTCAGCTGGGCACCGAGGCCGAGAAGATCGAGCAGAACCTGCTCAAGTTCTACAAGCTGGCTCAGGCCTGGGACTGCCCGGTCCTGCTCGACGAGTTTGATGTATTCGGCCGGGCCCGCGGCACCGACCTCAAGCAGAATGCGGTAGTGGCCGTCTTCCTGCGCACCCTCGAGTACCAGGACAACACCATGTTCCTGACGACCAACCGCGCCGACACGATGGACGACGCCATTCTCAGCCGAATGATGGCGATCATCAAGTTCGACTATCCGAAGAAGGAGGAGCTCCGCAAGATCTGGCTCGTCCTACGGGATCAGTTCCTGAAGTCGTTGACGGACGCCCAGATCGCCGAGCTGATGACCTTCTGGGAGGTCGAGAAGAAGGAGATGTCCGGCCGTGACGTCAAGAACATCCTCAAGCTGGCGGCTCGATACGAGGCGGCAGGCAAGGAAATCACGACGGACCTGCTCAAGGTCTGCGCCGGCTTCCGGGGCGTGTGATGAGGACCGTAACCTTTACCGTCGACGAGAAGGTTGCCGAGGCTTGGGTGGAGACAGACTCCTCCAAGACCACGGTGGAGATGATCACCGTCCTGTCAAGCCTCATCCACGGGACAGTGAAGGATACTTTCGGTCTTTACAAGAAGGCCGGTATCTTCAACGTTAAAGTCTCGGAGAAGTAAATGCCCGTCCGTGGAGGTCCTCCGCAAGGCGTCACCTCCACGGCGGTGCACGATAAGCTCCGGGACCAGCTGCTTGAGAAGCTATGGGCTTGGGGCTGGCAACTACACGGAGCCTGGGAACACTGGCACATTGTCTCGACCGGCGCCAGCGAGTCCCAGGTTTGGGGTTCCGAGCGAACCTACGAAGGAGACATGGACTTCGCCTGGCATCTGATCTACAGAGGTGACCTTGAGGCAGGCCGAGCCGATAGCGAGAGGTTTGGAAGCCGCCACCCTGTGAAGGAATGTACCCTACCGGGAGGTTCAGTGAAGGAGCTTATCCACAGGGAGAAAGACGGACAGTTCCGCCGCTCATTCAACGTTGGTCTAGAGTTGTTGCCCCCTGAGCAGGAGGAGCGAGCTGAACTTGGCATCGTCGAGAGGAAGGCCAAGAATACCCGCGTGATCGAGTATAAATGTGCTCGCTGCGGGACAATTTTCCAAGCCGGCCGACTTTGGAAGAACGCGATGGTTCACGGTAGAACAGATCAGGGGTGCGGTGGCGCGCTCGAGCTCTTCCGCAACGAATTGGTGAAGGTGGGAGCCTGACATGGCAAAGACCCGAAGGAAGCATCGCCTCGTGGTTGACTTCACCACAAGCAACTCTCTGACAGAGAAGGAAGCCAGCTCCGCGCTCGCAGAGCTTCTGGAGCGCCTTGACCTGGGTGCCAGGCCCATTGTGATTATTACCTCAAGCACGTACGCTGTGAAACTCCACGTCTCTAGGTTCAGCAAGGTATTACAATCGGAGATGAACAAGCGCAGGAAGCCTGGTCGATGAGTGTGATCGACGTCCAGATGAGCGAGGAATTTCGCAAGCCGAAGCACCTCCACGTTAGGAAGCAAGGTGCCGATGCCTACGACGTGTTCATTGGCCTGCACAAGGTCGGCGTGGTGAGCCTCGGGCAGGATAAGGGAGTAACCTACACCTGGAAGTCTCAGCGCGAAGACATGCCAGCCTCCTTCACCGTCCGGCGCATGACCGAGATGAAGCAGGAGTTGACTCGGAGGATCTCTAGGGACCTCTATATGAGCATCCTGGACTCAAGGGAGGGGTTGACCATGCCGATCAAGGACGACACAGATGAGTAGGTGGTGCACCAAACACCTCCACGAGCGATCCTACGACGAGCTACGGATCAAGGACCAGGAACTGGCTGTCAAGGCTCAGACCAAAGGACTAGGGAAGGCTCAGGTCACAACCCACACAAGGATCCAGGCTGAACTCGCCAAGCGCAAGGCAGCTATTCCGAAGGAGCATAACTAGGGTAGTTGACACTCTGTCTTGGGTATGTTATAATGGGGCATGAACAACGGAGAAACCGTCATGTGGACCCCGGACCAGATCAAGTTTCTATTGCAGAACTCTGACCGTGCCGTCGAGCGCGCCCTGGTAGCTCTCCTGGAGAGGCAGACCGAGGACGAGCAGCGCTCCGAGGAAACCAAGGTTCACAACAACCGCGGCTTCACACAGGCTGACGCCGCCTTCATGACGCAGATCGCCAAAGAGGTGATCATGGGTCGCCGGATCTCCGCCGGGCGGATCAATTTCCTGCGGTCTGGCAAGTCCACCCGTTACCCGAGCCGGATTGGCAAATATGCCCGTCAACTGGCTGAAGTGGCCAACGCCAAGATTGAGGACTGCGACGTCGCCATCATGCGGTATACGAACATGAAGCAGCCGGACCGCGCCGCCGAATGGGAAGCTCGCCGCGCCAAGCTCCTCCCCACCAAAGTCGCCCAGATGATGGTCGACGCCAAGCAAACCTTAGTGTGAGGTCTGATGAAAGCCACCCTGTTCGCAACCGTTCTGGTCAGCTCAGGCGCCTTGTTCGCCGCAGCATCCGCACAGGGCCCCGAGCCGGAACCTACCCACATCATTCAGCTGTGTCCCAAGGACGAGCCATGTGTGCGAAAGGGTAAAGGGATCAGCCATTCAGCCTGTATCATGGACGCTGTGGGTCAGCGGTACATGGTGCCGACTTCGACGGTGGTGTCTTGTGTCCCCATCAAGAGGAAAGCGTAGCCTACAATGGCGAACCTCAAGGTGCACTGGACGAAGACCGGCCCTGGACCAAGAGCTCCGGCGAACCCGCTGTTCCCGATCGGGATTGATGTTGACGCAGCGGGAGGACTCAAGTCCTGCAAGGTGACGCTACCCTTTCCGGCGCCCGGCTGGGGAGTCTACGAAGTCGTCTGTGACGAGTGTAAGCATCGCGCCACCGTGACTACAGCCGGTAGGCACGACGACCCCAGGTCACTGCAGATTGCCTGCGTTGTATCATCTGGCGAGGAGAAGCCAGATGTTCCCGCTAGACATCCCATCGAGAGAAGTCGGACTGGCAGTTGACCAGATCGCGACGAAAGACAGGATCCGACCTCACTGGTACGGGAAGAAGGCAAACCTTAAGCCTTTAACCATTGCCTGGTTCAAGGAGGTACTGAAGCCTGTCCAAGGCGATCGCTTCCTGCGCAAGGTACTTACACCGCCCAGGAGGTAACGATGGGCCTACGGATCCGTCCTCGTCCCTTTAAGTGGGAATATATCCCTGATCGCGGTCCAGGCCACGAGTATCGCGTAGGCGATGCTCACGATGACGTAGTGACCGACTTCGGAACCGAGCAGGAATCTGACGACTATGTCAAAGAAGCAAACCTGAGGAAAGCTTAGCCTATGCCCGTTTCCGCCATTGTCCAACTGGACAGCATCAGCATTCAACGTGAGCGTATCATTTCAGTTGCTTGCGTCTATCCGTGGCAGATCCACGGTGAGTTGATGACTCATCGTCGTTTTAGCCGGAACGCATCCAGCAATCGAGCCGTCCCGATCGAGAAGATGATCGCAGAGGTTCGCTCCGACGAGCACAGAGCCTACCCGTCATTCGCAGTTCACGGTGGTCCTGGGATGCAGGGTGGTCCGCCGATGACCGAAGCGGAGCGAGAAGAAGCCCGCGCAGACTGGCGAGACCTGGCTCTTTACACAGCCGATTGGGCTGAGAAGCAGGCGAAGAAGGGCCGGGCCAAGCAAGACATCAACCGGGCTCTTATGCCTTACACTCACGCGAGGGTCTTGGTTACTTCGACCGAATGGGCAAACTTCGACGGCCTGCGGTTGCACAAGGCCGCCGATCCGACGATGAGGGCACTTGCGATCGCCATCTGGGAGGCGCGCAAGGCTTCGACCCCCACCCTTCTCCAGCCGGGTGAGTGGCACCTACCGTACGTCGACGCTGCCGCCAAGCAGGAAATCTCTATGTACTGCTTTGTTCACCACGGCCTCTCCACTGTTTCCTTCAAAGAAGGCCACGGTCTTCGATACGCCCAGAAGGTGAGCGTCGCTCGCTCAGCGAGGATCTCGTACAAGTCCTTCCCAACGCCGGAAGAGCCTGACGGGAAGATCAGCACCGTTGAGAAGGATATCGAGCTTTACGACAAGCTCATGTCTGGCATCCCGCTCCATGCGTCACCGGCCGAGCACCAGGCTACCCCGGACACCGTTTTGGCCTCCTCTCGTTTGGTTGACAACTCAACCAAGTTCATCTGGGCGAACCCAGAACTGCATGGCAACCTGCAGGGGTGGATCCAGTTCCGAAAGACCCTGAAAGGCGAGGACAGGGCTCCAATCCCGGAAGAATTCCTCGTCTAGGAGTCTCAAATGAGAGCACGTTCGCGAACTCGACTTAACACCCGTGGGATCAAGAAGCCCGTGGTGGACGATCAACCCGTCGCGAAACCCAGTACGATGGAGAAGGGATCTGAACTTCTTCCAATCTCAGCTTCTCGCTTGCCGCTCACGTACGACACCGTGGATGCCAACGGCCAGACGGCAGCTCAGTGGGAGAACCAGATCGGAGCCCAGGTTCGCCACGAGGGTAACAAGAAGACCTACGTGGTCACAGGCTTCGTCTGGAACGGCGAGAACGACACCTGGAACATCGTGATGCGCGAGGCCTTCAACCTCAGGGCGGTTCCAGTCACTAGGCCGATGCACCAGTTCTTCGGCAGCCGCATGGACGAGAATGCTCGCTATGCGAACTACAAGACCGAACTGGTTGGATGATCTGCTCCCACGAAGACTGTGAGGACGAAGTACCCCAGGGTAGAGCAGCCTTGGGGTACAGGACGTGTCTAGAACATGGCGCCGCGAAGAGGGAATTCCCTACGGCCATACCTTACGCCAAAGGAGCCTACCAACTAATCACTAGAGCGGATCTGAAGAGCCTAGGCAGAAAGACGGAAGCGGATTGACCAGTATATTCAGAAGCGAAGGTCGCTAGGCGACATCTGCACCGGGGGCATAAGAGCTATTCCCAACCTGCATGAATTAAGTCGTTGACACCGCCGAGAAAACAAGCTATAATAAGTCCATGAGCAATCCGCTCTGAACCAACTGGAGACTGAGATGACCACCATCACGCACACCACCATCAAGAACGCCGAGAAGCAGGTCACGGGCTACGAGATGAAGGTTGACGGCGCCACCGTCGGCAACGCCACCAAGACCGAGAAGGGCAAGTTCGTGTTCGCCGGCGCCGGCAGCTTCAAGATCGAGGGCGAGCACGGCACGATGCGCGACCTGAAGCTGGCGATCGACAAGCTGCCCGGCCTGGCCGACTTCGTGAAGGCCAACCAGCCGGCGCCGAAGCCCGCCAAGGAGCCGAAGGCCGCGGCCACCGCGACCAAGGTCGAGCCGGCCGCGGGCAGCCAGCCCAACACGCCGACGCAGCCGGCCACCCCGGGCGAGGGCGACATCGACCTGAGCTAACCGCCCAGGCCAAACAGTAGCTCAAACAGGGGTCATCCGTCAAAAGCGGGTGGCCCCTTTGCTATGGGTGCATAGCTTCTTTTGTTGACACCTTCCGCCTAGTATGCTATAATAGCTCCATCAACTGGAGGCCAGCATGCAACTCACCCATTCCACCCAGAACAAGATCGACTACGTCCTGTCCACGCCGTCAGGCACAACCTACCAGGCCATGAAGGTGAAAGGCGGGTTCATCGCCGGCGAGTTCTTCCAGAACACCATGAAGGCGCTGAAGGAGGCGATCTGGGCCACATTGCCGGACGCCGAAAAGGAAGCGCCTCCTGCCGCTGCTCGCCGTTGGACAATCCAGGATTGGGTCAACCGCTGCGGGATCAGCCATTCGGGCAAGTACGTCCTGATGCGCGAAGCCCGTCGGATTTTCCCGGCTTTCTTCCACGACTCAACGGGGTTGGCAGAATTCCTGACGCGCCGCTGTTTCGAACTGGATGCCGCTCATGCGGAGTCGACTTATCGCCGCTGGCTGGCAGCCTGGTGGCTCGAGCAGAACCCGGATTTCGGGGCCTACGACGTGGTGGCCTACGAGGAGCGGGTGGCTTATCTGAACCGTCGCGACGCTGCCAACCCTCGAGGCTAGGGGTATGATCACCGCATGAAGCGCAAAACACTGAAGAAGGGACCCAGGTCACCCCGGCCTCGGGTCCCTTTGCATTGGATGGTTCGAGATCTGTTCGGCGACGCCACGGAGCGGGGCCTGCACAGCCCTGGCTGGGAACCTTTCTCCAAGCTGATCGAGGAGAAGGCCGGCCTGAAGATTCCTACAGGGACACTGAAGTACTGGAACCTGGGCTTCTCGATACCGAAGATCAACGAGGTCGAGGCAATGGCCCTCGCCCTTGATTATGAGCTCGACCTGCTCCTTGTCAAGCAACGTGAGCCTTCGTTGACTGCACCCGGTGCATAGAGGATATTCCTCCAACGCATAGCCAGGACGAATTAGATAGTTGACTGTTCCCTTGAGACGTGCTATAATACATACATGATGAGGCGCACAACGCGGCTCACGGACAAAAGGAACAGTCAAATGGCCAACATGCAGATCGACGCTCTCCGCCGTACCGGCTCCGCCACCTCCGCCAACCGTCAGCTGATCGCCGTTTGGGGCGAAGGCAAGAACCGCTCGGAGAAGGTTCTCTCGACGGTCATCACCAAGATTTCCTGGGGCACCCAGTTCCGCCACGGCGCCAGCCACAAGCCGGTCGAGCAGTACTGCTTCGAAGTGCGCGGCAAGCGCTACGCCCGGTTCGCCGATGCGGCCTCGGTCGTGATGAAGATCCATCACATCGTGATCGCCGCGAACGAGCTCGAGAACGCCCAGATCTACGTCAAGCAGGCCGCCGCGATCCTGGCCGGCACCGCAGAGCTCCAGATGGCGACCGACGTCCCGGTCGACGCTGTCCTGGCTGTCGCCCCCGAGGCGATCGCCGCCTGAGGTCACATCAACCTGAACCAAGAAGCCCGGCTCATCCGGGCTTCTTTTGCTAGTGGCGTTACACATGAGCAAAGAGAGGATGATGGCCGACTTCGAACGCCAGGGAAAGGTGACCCAGGCTTTGATGAGGCTTTCGATGGAAGCCTCAGCGAGCCCTACGGGGCAGCGCGGCTACCTGGCGATCGAGATCGTGAAGATCTTGCAATACCGGACAGGTTACGTCTTGACCGAGGGATATGTGGCCAGAGCTTTGCAGCTGTATCGTACAACAGGTTTATTTGTCGAGGACAGCCAAGCGGAGCAATCTTCTTGGTACCACTGAAGCGGTTCAGCCATGGCCAAGGAGTTTCCCAAGACCGAGGTACTCTCTACCCAAGCTTTGCTTGACGAGGCGGAGACCCTTTACCGTGAAGTGCTGGCTGGACACCGACCTCCGATCGAAGTTATCCGAACCTACACCCTGATCACGCGAGAACTGGAGGCCGGAGATATAGACCTGGCCTTCGCGATCGTGGATCGCATCGAGGAATTGAGGCAATGCCAGGATTTAAAGGGCTGAACGAGGCGATCAAGGCTGAGACCGACGAGGCTTTGTCGTTGTCGAACTTTACGGCCGGCTTGCTTGAACAGGTGATCATTGCCGCAGGAACCACAAAGCTGGGTGCTGGCATTCAGGGCGGAAAGGTGACCTTGCGCCTTGGTGGCGTAAAGTTCGCCGGCGTGGACACAGCCGAGGCTTATCAGAAGCTGTTCTATTGGTTGGCAACCAAGCCCGCAGCCATGAGCGTGGCTGAGTACACCAAGCGCGGCGCCTTAGTGGAACAGAACGAGAAGGAGGACAGTGACGGTGTGATCGAGCTCCTGGCTGAGGGAGGGCTGACCGAGTTCGGGAAGCAAGTCCAGGAGTACCGCCAGGAACGCACATCGAAGATCGACCAAGCGCTCAGGCAGATCTCACCCCTGCCGAAAGAGGCCGAGGACCTACGACTAGCCGTAGCAGAGAAGACAGGCCTTGAAGATCTCACCTCCCAGGAGCTGTTGCTTGTCCTGGGCAACCTGTCACGAGTTGCTCAGCCAGTGACCTCTTAAGTAGTCAGTTCAAGTAGCCCTTTTCTGGGCTCGGTCACCCGTAAAGCAACCCAGCCTGTCAAGGAGCTCGTCATGGACCTTTCTATGATCCAGAAGGATATCTCGAAGCCGTATGCTGATGCCGGTGGCACACGCCGCGCTCTGGAGATCATCCAGAACCGCATCATCCAGAACGACTACAATCAGACCGATCTCCTGGCACCGACGGTTCACTACGTGATCTCGCCCACCAAGGGCAAGATCGTTCGCGCCGGCTTCACACCGTACACCGCTGTCACCACCGGCGCCAGCATCACGTTCGAGGTGAACGACGTTGCAGTCGCCGGTCTTGCCATCGTGGTGCCGGATGCTGCCCCGGTCAACGTCCCGCTCACGGACACGCCGACCGTCGGCACGCTGACGGCCCGCGTTGAGATCGGCGACAAGATCGAGATCATCCCGGGCGCCGCCTTCGCTACGGCAGGTGCCGGCATCGTTTGGATCGAGATCGAGCCGATCGGCTAAAACCTCTCAAGAGGAGGCCCTGATGGGCTCAATAGTGCCTACCACGGCCTCCTCCATTGAGGACCGCAAAGCCAAGTCGAAGCCTTTTGACTTGGACTTTCAGGGCCTTGGGCTCGTCATCGAGTACAAGAAAGGCGAGATCAAGACCAAGCCTGATGGCGACCCTTACGACGGCTGGATGCTTTATGCCGACTACGGGTTCATCAAGGACACAGTCTCCCCGGAAGAGGGCGACGAGATGGATTGCTACGTTGGAGATGATCGCGAAAGCGAGTGCGTCTTCCAGGTAGAACTCCTCAAGGACGACGGCACCTTCGACGAGCATAAGATCCTACTCGGGTTCAAGGATCTGAAGACTGCCGCCGACTTCTTCAACCTCCAGTACGGCTCTTATCGAACCGGAGCCTTCATGGAGACGACCGTCCGAGACATATCGGACCTGGCCTCGCTCTCGTGGGTTAAGAACGAGAAAGAGAAGAAGCTCTTTGCACCTCCTCCAGAGCCCACACCGGACCCTACCGAGAAGGTAGTGGACAACTACGGTCAGTCCGGAGACCAGCCTCTCCTTATCGTCCAAGTATAGACTTAGAAGCAGGCGACAGCAGCCCTCCGAACCTAGGAGGGCAACCCGCTTGTCTGAGCGAACGCCTAGGTCCGCTGAGTATGCTTGAAAGGCAGAGGCAATGACAAAGCAAGTACGGAAATCACGGGTTTACGCTGTCGTTCTGACATCCGGTAATCAGCTGGGCGCTTACTTCATGTGCAGAAAGACGGAAGTCGAGAATGGGAAAGAAGGAGAGCCTTTCCTCGACATTCAAGCTCACGTGACGCCTTGGAAGGTTACGGAAAAGGCTCCTCTTATCGACCTCCTCTCGAAGGTGGGCCTCACGGTCCGGTTCTTCGATCCCGAGGAGAGTCAGTGGATGGAGCAAAGCGAGCAGAGTGGATCCGTGAGAGTACAGGGCGCCAGGGATGGGTCCTGGGGTCCGCCGCAAACGGTGGCGGAGTTCGAGGAGACCTACCTAAACGCTAGGTGATTACGCCCCTGCCGGGGGTAACTAATGGTAGTGCGTAAGCAACACGCGGCGGGCCAAGGCATCGTCGCATCAGAGAACCTAGACACAGTTTACCAACGGGAGATATTCTTTCCCGTAGACCCGGCGACACTCGATTACCTTGACGCTCAGGACATCGCGGACGCCCATCCGTCTGGGTTCTATCTGGACATGGAAGTCAAGCCGCTGATGAAGTTCCTGCCAGAGCTAGAGGCAGAGATCTTCTGGCTGATCTACGAGAAGAAGAAGCACCAGAAGGACATTGCGGTCCTCCTTGGGATCTCTCAGCCAACCGTCTCGTATCGCTACCGCCGAACCATTATCAAGCTACGCTACCTGATGACGATTGCGGACATCCCTCTCCGTGCCGTCCTAGGCGAGCTCTACTTCTTGAAAGAGAAGGAAAAGGACATCCTCTTCGACCTGTTCTATTGGCTGAACCAAGAGATGGTGGGAAAGAAGCATGACGTCCGCCAGTCAACAGTGAAGTGGATATTTACGAAGACCAAGAACAAGCTGGCCGATCTTGAGCCTAAAGACCCTGACAAATGGTACAAGCAATTGGGGTTGATACTGTTGCTGGATCACAATTTCAACATTAGAGTCGTACACTGACTATGATTGGATCCTTGCCTCTCGCTTACCTGTTGGGTTACTGGATTGGAGATGGTTGGTACGTTAACAACCACGGTCTCGAGCAGCTCAGGTGGATTTGTAACGCTGATGACTACCCGAAGGTGGCTGCCGCTCTGGAAGAGTACGGAACCTTCCGGAAGTTTAATCCTCAGAAGTCTGGACATCTAGTTTATACCTCGACCCGAGAGATGACGGCTGATTGCATATCGGCAGGCCTGGACATCCACACCAACGCCACGAACAAGCGCCTACCTGTCGGCTGGCTGGATTGGGCTCCCGAGTTCCAGTGGAAGCTCCTCGAAGGATTGATGGACTCGGACGGGTCTGTCTCCAAGCCGAAGGAGAACAAGTCAACCCTGGTTTACTACGCCACAGTCCACCGAGAACTGGCAGGCGAGGTTTACGCCCTCATGACAGAGCTAGGACTCAAGGCGACAGCTCGACCCTACGAATTGAAGGCTGATTGGTCAAAGTCGCCGTTCGTTTATTACGTGCGTGTTTCCTCGGTCTCACTCGCACATATGAACAAGCACCTTACCCTCCAAACCAAGAAGCAGGAAAGGCTCGAAGCCCTCGCTGCTCAGCCGCGAAGGATGGCTGCCTAATGGCAACCGTAAAGCGTCAAGTTCTCCCGGATCCTCACGGGTTGATTGGTAGGGTTCGGTCGAGGCTTAACAAAGCCTGTGCCATCCGTCAGTCCCCATTCTGCGACGTTATCATTAGCATGCGTCTGCAGGCAATTCCTTACCGAGACATTGAGAAGTGGCTGATTGAGCAGGGTCAGGAATACCGGATCTCAGCCCCAACCATCTTCCGGAACCTAAAGGAGACCAAGGTTCAGGTCAATCTCTCCTGGGCCGAGGAGATGATCGAGAAGATGGGCGGTACGGTCACCATCGACATCATCCGAGAGATGTCACAGAACATATACACGCAGAAGCAGAGGGTTGACACCCTCGTGAGGAACGAGAAAGAGAAGCAGAAGGTCAACCCGGCCTACTCGGACAAGCGCGTTCGTCAAGAGATGGTTGTGCAGAACGACATGTTGACGAAGCTGCACGCGATGCTGGCGAAGGTCCCAGGCAGCGCAGTGGACAAGATGGAAGAGGACATCAAGAAGCTGGAACAGAACGGGATCGGCCTCACCCAAGACGCTTCGGATGTCCTCACGGACCTCATCATTAACGGTGACATTGTGATCGGGGTCAATGACCTTTTACCACCTCCCTCGGCCCGGCACTAGCCAGTCGAAAGCAGCCGGAGCCTTCCTGGGCGGTAACGCCGCAGGGATTAAACACGCTGTCCGGCAGCTGTGTAGGACCAACTTCCTAGTCTTCCAGAAGGTGGAGCTGGGCTTTGAGATTGGTCCTCAGCATAAGATCTGGTGGGATCACCTGAAGACGGGCGATGACGTGATAGAGATGGCCCCTCGAGATCACGGGAAGAGTCACTCGCTGATCAGAGCCTATGCCCTCTGGAAGGCGAAGTACGATCCTTGGGTACAAGACATCTTGATCCTTGGTCCTGACCAGCCGACCGCCGTCGAGAACCTGGACAAGATGAAGATCCTGATGAACAATCGGGAGTCTCTTTGGCCCCTTCTCCCGAAAGGACGATCGCACGGCCCTGACTCCCGAACCGAGATGCAGCTGGGGAACCAGAAGGTCATCAAGGCGAAGGGTTTCATGTCGCCTTTGCGTGGCCGCCATCCGCAGCTGATCCTACTGGACGACGTGCTGAACGAAAAGAACAGCTGGTCAGCTGACGTGCGGAAGATGATGAAGACTCGCTTCAACGAAGTGGTCTTCCCCATGAAGGACAAGGGCACCGCCAAGGTCCGCCTTCAAGGGTTCAAGTCGCAGATTGTTACGGTGGGCACCGCCCAAGATACCGACGATATGTATCACGAGCAGCTCCAGGGAGGTGAGTACACGGGAGCAAAGCTCGCCGCTTTCGTCGACGAGGCGATGACCATTCCACTGTGGGCCGATCGTTACTCTGCAGAAGATCTGATGGCTATCCGACGGAAGGTCGGCAGTCTCTCCTTCTCCAAGGAGTATATGAACAAGCCGCTCTCGGACGAGACCACGATCTTCCCGACGAGCCTTCTCGAGCCACTGTTTGACCGCCAGCTATCCTACTCCAGGAACTATACAGGTGGAAACCCTGTCTTCCTGGGGGTGGACTTTTCAGTACCGGGATCTAACGACGGCGACTGGACCGCTATCGTAGCTTTGGAGTACGACAAGAGCGCGAACCTTTACACACTTCTGAACTATTGGCGAGCCCGCCCTCAGTTCATGCAGGAGCAGATCAACCAGATTGAATACTACTGCCAAATGTACCAAGTAACCCTGGGCTTTCTTGAAGACAACATGTTCCAAGGCCTTTACCGGGAGCACTTCAAGAACAAGAGTCGGATGCCTGTTCGAGGCCACACCGTGACGGGTCAGAACAAGAGGTCGATGGAGACAGGTCTTCTCTCGATCCGCCCGCTGTTTGAGAACCTACAGTTCAGGTTCCCGTACAAGACCGACCAAGACCGTATCATGACTGACTACATCGTTACGGAGTTCAACGGTATTCAGCAGCGACACGGTAGGATTGGCAACGAGACCACCCACGACGACGTGGTTATGGCCATCTGGCATGCGCTCGTAGCTTCGCGTGCCACAACCTTCTCCGCTGACTTTGGCTAAGCAAGTACGAGCGTTGAGCATCAGGATGGAGAGATAAATGCCCTCGCTAGGTCAGCGCGTAAGGACGATCATCGGGGACTCCTTCGGTGCCGCCATCGTAGAGGAACGGATCGAGAAGGCGATCGAGCAGATCCGTGATCGGGCACATGAACCTCAGACAACGTTCTACGATCCGCTGACCATGTTCATGGGTCCGGAGTGGATGCAGCGCCCCCAGTCTGCACTGTCGACCTACGACCTGCGCGCGATGGCCAAGAACCCCATCATTGGGTCCATCATCCAGACCCGGCTGAACCAGGTGGCTGCTTTCTGCACCCCCCGGACCCAGCGCTACACTCTGGGGTACGAGATCGTCAGCGATGACAACGCCGCCAAGAAGGACAACGCCAAGACCCTTGCCCTCCGTGATTGGATCTACACGATGGGAACCGTGGGCTACGGTGAAGCCTCGCTGGAGGACTTTACCCGACAGTTCATGCGAGACAGTTTGGAGCTTGACCAGGCCAACGCCGAGATTGTGAGTCGCCGCAACGGTCTGCCTTCCTACGTTGTGGCCGTAGATGCTGGTACCATTCGTAAGCTGAAGGCATCGCTCTCGAAGGCGTCGGATCCTCTGTCTGATGACCCTTGGTACGTGCAGGTGCTCCACGAGCGTATTGTAGCAGAGTATTCCCGCAAGGAGATGATCTTTGGTGTGCGTAACCCGCAGACCAACATCCAGATGATGGGCTACGGGTACTCTGAACTTGAGATCCTGGTTCGAACCATCACGACAATGCTGAACGCCGACAAGTTCAACGCCGGTCAGCTGACCCAGGGCGGAACTGCCAAAGGTGTAATGATCGTGAAGGGTGACGTTGATGACACCCAGTTCCAAGTCTTCAAGCGTGATTTCCGGCAGGCTATCCGCAACGCAGCTCACGCCTGGAACCCTCCGGTGCTGAAGATTGGCAAGGATGGTGAGGTTGATTGGAAGGAGCTTGACCGCTCAAACCGTGACATGGAATACTCCATGATGTTTGATTTCCTGGTCAAACAGGCCTGCGGGGTTTATCAGATTGACCCTACGGAGATCAACTGGCAGATTGGCCAGTCTGGCGCAGCCGTCACCTTCGACAGCTCAGGGCCTCAGAAGCAGGCCGTCTCAAAGCAGCGTGGCCTACGCCCGTTGCTGACATTTCTGGCGAACAACCTCAACACCAATCTGATCCAGAAGATCGATCCTCGATATCGTCTGGAATTCCTGGGTCTTGACGAGGATCGGAAGATTGACTCGGAGATCATCAACTCCGAGGTCAAATCGTTCCGGACAGTGAATGACATTCGCGCAGACCGCAACGAGCCGCCGCTGAAGGCGGGAGACATCATCCTTGATCCGTTGTATACTGCTAGGTTGGACAAGATGGAAGCGGAAGAGCTCCAGGCGAAGCAGGACCAGAACCTTGAAGAGCCGACCGAGGCCACCGACGATCCAGACGGTCGCGACGTAGACATCACCCAGGAGCTGGACTCCTAACAGGAGAAGCACTTGGCCCGCAACAAGCTAAAGGTGAAGCGTCGTAAGCTTCCTTACAAGTCGCTAGACGAGCTCGAAAAGCAAGCCAGGCTTGACCTTAAAGCTACGGTGGCGATGGTTCTGGAGTTGATCAAGAGGGACATCCACGAAGCTCCTCCAGATCCGGACGAGGGAGCCATCGAAGGGTCCCTCATGAGGAAGTCATTACACGAAGAGAGGATCGAAGGGGCTTACGAGCAGGCTCTGAGGGATTACGCTCGCCGGGAAGAACACGACGCTCCCAACAACCTGAAGCAGATCTCTGATCAGTACGTGAAGGGCGTGATAGCCCAGATCACGTGGGATCACGGCCGTCTGAACCAAGACCCGTCACTAATGCGAAAAGGTGACATTGGTCAGGATTACGACGAAGCGACTGTACCTACGCACGCTATCACCTACGGTGGGTTTGACGCTGCTGAGCTTAGCGACGCCCTCAGCGGGAAAATGCGAGTACCGTCACTTATTGCGGTGAAGGGGACCCAGACATTCTGGGCTCTTTCGGGCAATGCAACCTGCTTCGCGGCAATGGCTATGCAAGTCCCAGCCCTTCTTTGCAAGGTCTTCTGGGTTGACGAGGTGTTCCCACTAGACAGTGACCCCTCGCCCTTTCAGGATCTGAAAGAAGCTGAGACGTTAGCTAGCCTGGTCCTGCAAACCCAGGTTTATGCCCTCCCCTCAAGGTTTGAGCCCATCGCCGAGAAGGCCCGGAAGTACACACCGGAGGCCCTACAGACGCTTGTCTCCGGAGACAAGAGCACTGAAGAGATTGAGGCCCGTCACAGGGCTAAGGTGAAAGACGAGGAGCGCACAGCCCTCTGGGGCGAGATGTACGTCGAGGTCTCAGACCTGTCTCCGGACGCAGCCAACAGAGCCATTCGCGACAACGCGAAATGGCAACGAATGGAAGCGATTGCGGAGGCATCTTTTGAGTTAGCTGCAATGGTTGAGGCTCGTTGGGAAGGGATGCGCGACGAAGCTCGCGAGGCCCTCAAGCTTACTATTCAGTATATACAGGAAGACGGAGCAAAGGTCAAGCTGCCTAGCTTCGAGGAACTCTACGCTCAGGCTTTCAAGGGCCGCCCGCCTCGAGAGGATACGTTGTTGACAGTTGGAACTGTAACCGGTGCGTACCCGGACGACTCTGAAGTCGAGATTTGTGACTCGAAGGGTCAGTGGCATCCGGCGAAAGTCAAGCGGACTGAGAACGGCATCGTGAAGGTAGTCCGCGAGGACGGATCCTACAGGACAGTGGAAGATCCGACCCAGATCCGCAGGGCGGGTGAAGGTAAATTAGGACTTGACACCGAGTCCAAAACAGAGTATAATGAGACCATGCAGGAAATCCGCATCGAGAAGTTCGACGTCATCTTGCCAGCCGGGTCGAACTCGTCGAAGATCGAGCACAACCTCGAGCCGATGACGGAGGAGATGAACCGAACGGCCCTTGTCGTCAACAAGGAGACCTGGCAGCGGAACCTGGAGGCTCAGCAGAAAGAGACGGATCGGCTGGTAGCTCGTTGTCACGAGCTTGCCGGAGAGGAGTTCCGTCCCCACGCGCCCGGCGACTGCGTTCGCATCCTGTTCGAGGTGATGAACCTCCCAACCCAGCGCATCAGCAAGGGAGGGAAGGCCTCGACGGACGACGACACCCTCCAGGCGCTGGACGCGATGGGCTATCCGATCGCGGGTGCGATCATGGAGGCTCGCGGATCCCAGTCGACTCTATCTCAGCTCAAGGAATGGGAGCCTTACGCCAACGCCGGCTCCGTCCAGACGAACTGGAACCAGTACGGTCAACCTCATGGTCGGTACACTGCGGACAGCCCCAACCTACAGAACCGGGTTGTCCCTATTCGGGAGACGATCGAAGCCCCCTCGGGTTACACCCTTCTGTCTAACGACCTGGGCCAGGCCGAGTACGTCACCTGGGCCAGCCTGTCAGGTGACCCAGTGCTGTCAGCCTCTTTCGTCAACGGGGTAGACTTTCACATCCAGATGTACGACGAGGTAATGGCTGCCGCGCCCGGCGTTGACCTTCATAACCCAGACAAGCGCCAGGCTGGCAAGACGATCAACTTCGCCTTGTTGTACCTCATGCAGGAGTTTATCCTGGCTAAACGTCTCGGCATCGCCATGCCAGAGGCCGCGAAGATCATTGCTGGATACAAGGCCCGTGCCTCTCTGGCTGACCAGTATCGTGAGAACATTCTCTCAGCAGCCGCCAAGACGGGATCTGTCTCAACCCGCTTCGGCCGGACCAGGTACCTACCGGGGATCAAGACGGCTCGCGGTCCTGCTCTTCACGGTTTCCGGAAGACTGCCTGGCACCATCACAACGCTGGCACCGCCGCCGAGATCCTGAAGATTAGGCAGGCACAGATCTTCAACACCCTCAGGAAGGATTATTCCTTTGATGACGTTCGCCTGGGTCTGCAGATGCATGACGAGCTCATCTTTGTGGTGAAGAACGAACTCGTGGAGAAGGTCCGAGAGATCAGCTTGGAGAAGTTCCATCAGCCGCTTCCGGGTTTTCTGCCCTTCAAGGTGGACACCAGAGCCGGTCTTAACTGGAAAGCCATTTCCAAGTAACCTCCTCTCCGCCCTCTCGAGCATCTAACAAGGTTAGACTGAGGGTATTATAGGAAGATCATGGAGGTCGTTTGATGTCAAAGAACTGGGATCCCGCTACGATGGGGTTCAACAAGCACGATTATCGTTCAATCGACCCCGACACCATCAATCCCAATGACTACGCCCGGAACCTACGTGGGGAAGAGCAGCAGTTCGGCGACGTCCGGCAGTACAACTCAGCTTACAACGAGAAGATCGAAGGTAACGACCTTGACCTCGATTGGCTGGGTCGAGTGGGCACCGTCTTCGAGACCCAAGCCTCTGGGTTCGAAGGTATCTGGCACGTGACCAATATGCCGGTTGTTCGAGCGCCGCAGGTCTATTGCCGGGCGGTCAAGGTTGACACCCCTGACTCTCCTCCAGGAGATGGCGAGGAGGTTATGATCAGCTGCATCGACCTGGGCATCGTGGCCAACACCGACAACAAATACGAGCAGGTCCTCAGCAAGATCCTGAAGCGTGGCTCGGTGACTCGCGAGCAGCGTGTGAGGCTGACGAAGAAGACGTGAGCTGGATTAGAAGCCCTCAACTGTGGAACTTAGCCTTGAAGAAGGCGGGTTTAGAACGTCCGAAGTGGACGGATGCCTTTTGGAGGAAGGCGAAAGAGCTCTATCTTGCTATGGGCGGAAGACTGGAAGAAGTTATTGAAGATCCTGAGCTGGAGTCCGACACATGAGTGTTGAACAGAAGTTTATCGAGTTGCTGTCCTACATGAAGGACCGCGGTCTCGTACCCGAGCGATACAGTCCGATGGACAGGTTCTTGAACCCGTTCACCCGCAGGATCGCGCGCGGACACCAGGTCAAGCCGCACCAGCGAGAGCACGTGCTCTGGATCCCGACCGCGAAGGGAATACGGGTGCACTTCCCGGACCTGAAGCTGGAGAACTGTCGTGGGACAATCATCGCAACCACAAAGTCCGGAGACCTGGGCGCCGGTGTGGGAGAGGCCGAAGCCATCCTGTCATTGGTGAACGATCGTCGACGCCACCAGATGATGGCAGCCTAAATGCTGCTCGGCCGGGAAACCGAGGGTCGCATCATGTCGGTCTTGAGGGCGCTAGGAAGCGCCTTCTCGGCCTACACAATTGGCCGTGGCCTTGGTCAGACAATCCCGACCGCCATCTCGTCAGCAGTCTCAACGTCTCGGATGACAGTGCTCGAGCAGAGTTACATGGCGGGAAAGGTAGCCTCTCTTCTGGGCCCTAACGCCCTGAAGACCATGAGCAAGGATCAGATCGCCCAGTGGGTTTACAATAACAACGTCCAGCTGAACGATCGAGAGAAGGCTCATCTTGCGCAGATGCGCAACGACACCGAGCGTTGGCTGGAAAGCCGCACGGACGCTGTTCAATCCAAATACAGACTGGCTATAGCAAACGCTGACCGTGATTGGCGTTCAGTGTTAGTCAAAGGGACATTTGTAGACGCTGCTGCCCGATCTGTTGCCCGCAACTCTGCGCTGACCGAGCTAGTGTCCGCCCTTACAGGCGAAACAGAGTCCTTTACGAGCCAGATCGACCGTCTTTTGCAGACCGAGCTTCACAGCTACTTCCAGCAAGGACAAATCGTAGACAAGGACGAAGACGAGCTAGTGTACAAGGTGCCCAGGCCAGCCGCGTGTGACTATTGCCTGGACCTCCACACGAACTCAGACGGCTCACCGAAGATGTACCGCCTTTCCGACGTGATCGGAAACAGCAATTGGGGAGTCCCGGCCTACGCATGGCAATTCACGATTGGGCCCGTGCACCCTCATTGCTATTGTATCCTGTACATGGCGAGCCAGAACGAACCGCGGGTTGACAGAGCTCTGGCCTCAGCGATGGAAGAGAGGATGGAGAAGTCCCTCAAGAGGCAATCCTCAATCACGCCGCTGACAACCTCTGCCGACATGCTGAAAAGTCATGGTCACGGCGAGGAAATACCGGCCCACGAGCTCCTGATAATATCCGCCATCCGGAAGATCTACGGTCCAGACTCGCCATGTTAACACAAGCCTCGCGGGGTGAAGAGATAGCTTTCTCTCCTCGCGAGACTTTTGAATGTTCACATCGGAAATCTCGACCGACCCGAGCCTAGGTGAAGGTCCCTCGGAAGCCCTCTTTAAGGCCGATCTCTTCAAGGCCATCGCGCCTGAAGGCGATGAAGGTCCGTGGCGGTTTCAGGGGATTGCTTCCGACGAGAACCGCGATCAGCAGGGTGACACAATCCTGCGCAAGTCCCTCGACCTGTCGTACGCCGCCCAGCGTGGCTTCGTCAATTGGGACCATTCCCGTCAGCCTGCCGACCAGGTGGGTTTCCTGACGGGAATTTCGATCATCACCCCCGCCAAGCTGGAAGCCCTCCGCAAGTCGGACTTTCCAAACGCGCCGGACTCTGCCTCCGTCTTCGTGGAAGGGGAATTTTACAAGCACGTCCCGAAGGCGGTAGAGATCCGTAACATCATGAAGTCGGTCAACGGTGACCAGGGAAGCCTGGGCCTGTCACTCGACGGCAAGATCGCCCGCGACACGCGCAACGGCAACATCGTGAAGGCCTTCGTCCACGGGGTCGCCGTGACAGCCGCTCCGGTGCACCCGCTTACCCTCGTCAAGATGTGCAAGAGCCTCGCAGCCTACAATGCTCTGGCTGGGACGGAGGGCTTGCCGGCAGACTTTGCCAAGCACGTGGCAGAGGAAGTGGTCAAGGCTCAGCAAGAGATCCTGGCCAAGAGCGACACCGCGTCCCGGCCGCTTACCAACGACGAAGCCATTCTCTTCGTCTTGAAGCAGAAGCCTGCCTGGTCTTATGACCTTGCGAGTAAGGTCGTGAAATATACCCTTTACAAGTCGAACTCGAGGAGCTAACTCAATGTCCACCGCCACCCCCGCCGTTGTGACCGAGGAAGATCTCCTCAAGTCGATCAATGATCTCACCGCGAAGCCGGCCGCCGTTGCGGTCGTTGCCGAGCCGACCGTCGAGGTCCAGGTGCTGAACAAGTCGATCGACGCACTCAAGGGCAAGGCCTCGGCTCCGCTCCTGAAGGGCCTCGAGGTTTCGGACCTCCTGAACGAGGTCGTCTCCTTGTTCGGCGCCCACATCGACAGCTCGCTCGAAGCGATGGCGAAGTCGATCACCAACGGTCGCGAGTTCAACCTGGCGAACATCCGGGTGCTCACGGACCTGAAGAAGTCGATCGACGCGAACACCGCGGCCATCGAGAAGATGGGTGACGGCACCGTCGCCGCCCCGAAGACCATCACGGCCCAGCCGGCCGAGGTGCTCAACAAGTCGCTTACCCCGGCCAAGGCCCTGACCGCCGCTGAGATGACGCCGGAGCAGAAGGCCGCCGCCCGCCGCCAGATCTCGTTCGGCCTCGAGCAGCTCGCGAAGTCCTTCGGGCCGAACACGCCCGAGAGCAACCAGTGGCTCACCGCAGCCATCAAGTTCGAGTCCACCGGCCAGATCAGCGATGCAGACCTGGCGGCCGCGCAGAAGAAGGTGGCCGGTCAGTAAGCCGGTCAACCAGATAGAAACCCCGAAGCCAATCTACGGAGACTAGAGATGGAAGGTCAGATCAATCTGCAGGAAGGCTTCGGGGTTTCCTCGCTTGCTGACCTCGGCGAGCTGCGTAAGGCGCTCGACATCGGCTATCAGATGCCTGCGACCGGCACCGGCTTCGATGCCCTGCGAGTCGAGAGCCTGGAAGCCACGCTCAAGCTGCTCACCTACAGCGCGACCAACATCAAGCTGTGGAACATGATCCCGAAGACGGACGCCTATTCCACCGTCGAGGAATACAACCGCCTGCTCGAGTACGGCGGCCAGGGCGGCGGCTTCACCCAGTCCGGCGAGCTTCCGCAGGAAGAGGACAGCACTTACGAGCGCACGAACCAGCTCGTGAAGTACCTCGGCACGACCCGAGCCGTCAACCACCCCGCGACCCTCGTGCGCACCGTGCCGGCCGACATCATCGCCCAGGAGACGTCGAATGGCGCCCTCTGGCTGATGGGCAAGGCGAACAACGGCCTCTACTACGGCGACGCCGATGCTGTCCCGGTCGAGTGGAACAGCCTCACCAAGCAGATCGAAGGTGGCGCAGGCCACGTCATCGACTGCGAAGGCGCCCCGCTCACCAAGGAGCAGGTTGAGCTCGGAGCCTACCTCGTCGCCGAGAACTTCGGCGTGCCGATGAAGCTCTTCTCGAACAACAAGGTCTTCTCGGACTTCTCGAACTACTACAACCAGTATCAGCGCTTCTCCGCTGGTCAGGTTGGCCCGGTGGGCACGCCCGTCACGAGCGTCCAGACCTCTTCGGGCCTGGTTGGCTTCGAGCCGGACACGTTCGTGAAGACCGGCACGACCCCGCCCCTGTCGGCCAACTCGACCAAGGCGCCGAACACCCCGACCGTCACGCCGGCTGCGGCGACCGGAACGGCCTCGCCGAAGTTCAAGACCACGGACGCCGGCGACTACAAGTACGCGGTGAGCGCGGTCAACCAGTACGGCGAGTCGGCGGCCACGGCCCTCAGCTCGGCCGTCACGGTTGCCACGACCCAGATGGTTCCGCTGACGATCGCGGACCAGGGCGGTACCTTCCCGGCGACGGCCTACAAGGTCTATCGTACCGAGAAGAACGGAGCGGTGGCCTACTTCATCGGCTACGTCGTCCCGCGCGCGAAGTCCGGTGGCGTGTACGTGAACAGCACGGTCTGGAACGATCAGAACGTGTATCGTCCGAACACCTTCATCGGCCTGATGCTCGACCTCACCCAGCAGTCGCTGACTTTCAAGCAGCTGTCGCCCATGATCAAGATGCAGCTCGCCATCGTGAGCCCGTCTATCCGCTGGATGCAGCTGCTGTATGGAACCCCGATCGTCTTCGCTCCGAAGAAGAACGTGGTCTTCCGCAACATCGGCAAGGCTAGCGGCTAACAAGCCCCACGTTGAAATTGAGGAGGGCGGTCTTAACCAGGCCGCCCTTTTCTTTTGGGCAAGGAGATTGAAGCTTGAAAACCCCCATCATCCGCCACAACCGTCTTCGGAACGAAGAGCTGATCACGCCCTACGGCAACATCAAGTTCGACGATCTGGGATATGCCACCAACCTCGACGACATCACGGCCGACAAGGAGCAGCTTCTGTCGATCCCGAACCTGATCGACGGCGAGGCCTTTCCCGCACCCGAGGACGTGGTGAAGCGAGCCCAGGCTGCCGCAGCTCAGCCGACGGAACCGAAGCTCGAAGTTTTGGGTACGTCGACGGTGCTCAGTTCACCGTCGCGCCCTTCGGAGCCTTCTCGCCCGACCTACGATGATGAAGCCTACTACAAGGTGATCCTCGAGGCCGAAGCGATCAAGAAGAACGGCGCAGGGTACGCTGACACCCCGACGCTACTGGCCCTTCTGCGCCAGAAGGATATGCCTCCGATCGCAGGCGGCAAGGTGCGCGAGATTACTGACCTGGCCCGCAAGAGCACCGGTCAAGTCGGCGCCAACGCGAGCGGCTAGTGCGACTTCCGACACCATCAGAAATGAAAGGGCTTCTGGATAAACCGGGAGCCCTTTTCTCTTTGGAGGAGATAGCTGAGGCTATCCGTCGAGCTCAGCTCGTGATTGAGGCGCTGACTCAGTCCCCTGTGATCAAGAGAGAAGTGGAAGAGCAAAAGCTGCTGGGCTTTGAGATGATCAAACTGGAGTTCTTCCCTGCCCGGGATGCCTTGGTGGAAGGGCAAAAGCAAGACTTAATCTCCCACCTCGGGTTGATGTACCCTACGCTACCTCAATCCAACTACAAGATCACTTACACGGTCGGATACGAGGCGACCGCTTTTCCAATGATCATCGTATCCGCAGTCCAGAACTTGGTGCGGTACCGCCTGATTGAGGACAAAGAAGCCAAGGCCTCGGCTCTATATGAAATACAGGTGTTGAGGGTACACCACCTGGAAAAGGTGAAGGAACGAGAGAATGGTTAAGCTGGTAGAGCGAGCATTGGTAAAAGATTTGCTTATGCTCCCGCGGGCCGACACCATGCCGGACGGGATCTTGAACGGGCTTATCCAGTCGGCCTCGGACGAGGCAGTCCGACTGACCCGCCGTTCCTTTGGGAAGATGGAGCGTGTCGAGTTCAGGCAATCCTACGACCAGGCTGTTGCGGACCCGGAGCCTCAATGGCTTCTGATGGACGCCTATCCTATTGACATGGCCCAGCCCTTGAAGGTGGAGTATTCTCCTTACGAGTGGCGACCTCAAGGTTCAATCCTTGTCTTGAACTTCACCAGCCAGGATTACACGGTGGAGCCGGACAAGGGAAAGATCGTGGTGAGAGGTGCCACCGACTACGTTTACACAAGCTACGTGCCGATCAACGGGCGGATGTTTACGTACTCCCCTCGCGGCTTCCGAGTGACCTACACTGGAGGTTATCCGGTCTCAGTTGCGCCGGAAGGAGATCCGGATCCACTGGATGACTACGGGGTTGTTCAGGTGGACGAGGGTCTCAAGCTTGTGGTGGCTCAGCAGGTTGCCAGCCAGTACAAATACTTGCGCGGGAACCTGGAGAAGGTGACCAAGGAAGACCTCAGCGAGGCTTACCGACAGGACCTGAAGCCCTTCACCAAGAAGGACATGATCTAATGGCCCTCACCTGGAGCGTAGAGAACGGGACCGGCGTAGCGGACGCAACGACCTACATGGAACTTACGGAGTTCAAGCAACTCCTTGAGAACATGGGCTATGCTCTTCCGGCCGGAACTTCGGACGAAGCAATAAAGATCCTGATCGTGAGTGCAACCCAGTACCTGGACCGTCGTTGGAGATACTACGGTAACACCAAGACGACGACCCAGAACCTGCAGTATCCCAGGACCCGGAACTACGACGAGCAAGGCCGGGTGATCCCGGCCGGAACCATACCCATCCAGCTGAAGAAATCCGTGGTCATGTTCGTGTACCAGGCCACACTCGAGCCAAGCCTGTTGGATCCGTATCTAGCCAGTTCTCAGGGCGACCTTTCCTCATGGTCTCAGAACGGCACATCAGTCACGTACAAGAAGAACGAACAGGTGATGTCGAACCTCTTCGACGCCAGACTGCCCGACGTCGAGGTGATGATGCGGTCGATAGCCCAGCTCAAGCCTATTGACTGGCTTGGTCCGAACCTGCAGACCGTGGTCAGATAAATGACCAGCATATACACCAAGATACAGAGAGATCTGACACGGGAAACCAAGAAGTGGAAGCACTCTTCGGGAGCTCACTCAGTAATCGTTCAGAAGCTATCCTACGGACCCTCCGACCCGGCCACCCCTTATCTGCAGGGGGCAAAGACGATTGTCGAATACGTACTTGACGCCTTGGTCTCGGGTGTCGATGAGGACCTAGCGGATGGGTCACTGATCCTGGTGACAGATCAGATTGTCACCAGCCCTCCTTTCGGCAAGGTCAACGGCGTAGTTACCGCTCTCCTTCCTTCGATGGAAGACCTAATCAAGGTTGACGGGAAGGTGAGGCAGATAAAGAAGACCCAACGAACTCCCCCTTTGGGAGAAGTGGTCAATATCGGATGGTTTATAGCGGGTTAACATGCCTCCCAGCTTCGCAGTTCAGCTAAGGCGAATAGCCAACAAGACGCAAGCGAAGAGCCTGGCTATTCATAGAGCCGCTGTCGCAGGCGTCGAGCGTGTGATGTCCTTGCCCAGGCAGCAAGGTGGAAATCTTCCGTACCTGACGGGCAACCTTTACAACTCCAGGATGGTGACCGTGAAGGCCCGGGTAACGATTGTGACGGACAGAGCAAAGTTTGCCGACCCGTCATCCTACATTGCAGCAACGATTGCAAACCTACAGTTCAAGGACACAGTTTACCTAGGGTTCCGCGCTCCTTACGCGCCCATTCAAGAGTTACGATGCGGGTTCACAAGACTAGCTGTCCAGCAGTGGCCTTCGATTGTGAAGGAGGCTGTCAAGAACGCATCCGGGAAGGCGGCCACGGACTATGACTAAAGAAGGATCAATTTACAAAGCACTTCTGGACATGGTGGTGGCGCTAAACTTGACCCCTCCTCTTCCGGTTGTGTGGCCGAACCAGACAACTGCCCCACCTCCTGACGGAACTGCGTACCTGGAAGTGAGCGTCTTCAACAACAAGATTGACCGCCTCTTCTTGAGTGGAGGTCCCGACCGCCACAAAGGGATAATGCAGGTCCTGCTGAAGTGGCCTCTGAACCAGGATGAACTTCCGGCCATTGACATAGCAGGGGAGATAGTGAGTCACTTCCGGGTAGACGATCCTTATTGGATCAACGGCATCAAGGTCACGATCACGGAGAGACCTTCCATCGGCGATGGAGTTCCTACCAAGGTCTCATGGGAAGTTCCTGTGAGTGTGCCTTATGAGGCATTTGCGTAGTCGGCCCGCTCTCGGGTCACCGTTGATAGAGGAGTGATCTGATGGCGAACACTAACAAGGGCCGCAAGCTTTATGTTTGCGCTACCCCGCAGCCGATCGACATCAACCAGGCGGCCTATGAAGGCCTGACCTGGGTCGAAGTGAAGAACGTCGGATCGGTCGGCGAAGCCGGCACCTCCGAGAACATCCTCACGTACCCCGAGCTTGCGACCGAAGTTGCCCAGAAGCAGAAGGGCATCAGCAACGCGGGCGATCCGGCTGTCGAAGTGGCCCGTAACCCGACCGATGCCGGGCAGATCCTGCTCCGCTCGATGGGTCAGACCAAGTTCTACTACGCCTTCAAGGTCGAAGACGCCGACAAGCCTCAGGCTGACTTCACCAACTCGATCTACTACAATCGAGGCCTGGTCACCGGCCCGACCCGTCCGAACGGTCGCAACGAAGACTTCATCCTCGAGGTATTCACGCTCGGCCTGGTCCAGAAGGAAATCGTGGTCAACCCGGTCGCCGGCTCGGTGCCCGTGAATGTCAGCCCGCCGTCGATCTCGGCTGCCGCAATGACGGTCGGCACCACCCTCACGGCGATCGAAGGCGTGTGGACCAACCAGCCGACGAGTTTCTCGTACCAGTGGCAGCACGACGTCTCGGGCAACGGAACCTACTCCAATGTCTCGGTCGGCGGCACCGGCAAGACCTACGTGCCGGTCGTGGGCGACGTCGCCGACAACATCCGAGTGCAGGTGACCGCGATCAACGGTGCCGGCTCTTCGTCCGCGGCGAACTCACTCGGCTCCATTCTCGCGTAAACCGGGACGATTGTGTATGAGTGCTAGGGCAGAGTCCCTAGCACTCATTCAGGGGAAGTCAATTGGACATCGCGAATATTGTTAACTACGACCAGCTTTTCGAGCTGGAGCTACTTCACCCTGCTACCGAGCAGCCCACTGGCATCAAGTTCCAGATCCGCTCCTCGGGCTCCGAAGCCGCCAAGCAGGTCGCCCGCCATCACCTCGACAAGAACATCGAGCGCCGCGCTAAGAACAAGCTGGTTCAGAGTGTCTCGCTCGAGAAGGAAACCCTCGAGTCGGCCGCGGCCTGTATCGCCAGCTGGGATTGGGGCACCAACGAGTTCAAGGGCGAGAAGATCGGCACCGAGTTCTCGATGAAGAAGGCGATCGAGGTGCTCGGGATCGACTGGATTTACACCCAGGTCACGGCCGCAGCCAACAAGATCGAGAATTTTACGCCGGCCTCCTCGACCAGCTAGTCGAACGAGTAGGCCTACTAGTAAAATACGACACACCGGACTCTGACGGTGAAACCCGCCGTCAGAGGAATGAGAGGTTCGGGATACCCAGCCCCGAAACTCCTGAGTGCGAGGACGGCGAGTACATCCTCCGGTGGTTCTGGGATATATCAACTAGGCGCTTAAGTGGGATGGGAGGTCCTGAGCCCCTTCAACCTGGGATGATCCGGGATTGGATGGAGCTGATGGCTAACCCCATGACCCAGGATGAGGTCCGGATTATCGTCCGTCTCGATCAGGCGTTCCTTACAGCCTACAACGGAGAACAGAAAGAGGCTAGAGATAAAGCCGAGGCTGAACAGAAGAGGAAGGCCAAAGAGAACGAAGAAGGCCGCACCGGATACTCTAAAGGGACCCCTGAGTAATGGACGTAGCAACCCTCTCATACCAGGCTGACGCAAAGCCGATCGAGAAGGTCAACGAGGCCCTTGAGGAGAACGTCCGCGTTGGTAGTGCTGCCGAAAGGCAGATCATCCGCTGGGCCAGCGCAGCCACTGATGCAGCGAAGAAGGTTGCCAACGAGAATACGGCTCTCACTGCCTCGGTAAGTGCTCTTGACTCAATCTATAGGAAGCTGATTGGGACGGTCACGACACTCGCCGCGGGTGTCCTCGCTGCATTCAGCCTGCACACCTTCATCGAGAGCACCTCAGAAGCTGACTCCGTGCAAGCTCAGCTTGCAGCAACCCTACAGTCCACCCAGCAGGTTGCGGGGCAGACACAGGACGCCTTGAACGACGTGGCCGAGGAGCTGAAGCAAGTCTCAGTTTACGGAGACGAGGCGGTTAACTCAGCCCAGGCGCTCCTACTCACATTCACGCGACTGCGCGGGGAGAACTTCGAGAAGGCTACGAAAGTAGCCGTCGACTTCGCCCAGGCGATGAAGGTTGACCTCTCAAGCGCGGCCTGGACCTTGGGTCGGGCCCTTGAGAACCCCATCCAAGGCATGAATATGCTGCGGAGGTCTGGCGTCAATCTGTCTGACTCCCAGAAGACGACTATCAAGAGCCTGGTGGACTCTGGTAAGGGGATGGAAGCTCAAGCGATGTTGCTTGAGATCCTCGAGACTCGATACGCTGGATCAGCTAAGGCTGCCCGTGAGACCCTCGGCGGCGCCTTGAAGGCTCTGGGTGGGTACTTTGGTGACGCCTTCGAGATGGGTAAGGAGTCGTCTGAGCCCCTGCGCTTAGCGATCGAAGACCTTATCACGGCTCTCAAGAACCCGGCTTTCATCGCCTTTATTCATGTCATCGGCGACGTGTTGTTCGGGGTGATGCAGGCTGCCGTGAAAGGAGCCACCGCTCTAGCTGACGCGGTGATCTATCTCAGCGGCAACATGGAGAAGCTCACCCCATATATTATCGCGGCAGGCGTGGCCCTTATCCGGTACTTTGGCCCCGCGATGTTGTCGGGGATAGCTTATGCATTTGGAGCGCTTGGCGCTGCCGGTGTAGCGGCGATCCGATCCATCACTGTAGCGGCAATGGCCAATCCGTTTGGCGCTTTGGTTCTGGCGATCTCGGCCGTCTTGGTGGCAGCCTACGCATTCAGGGACGAGATCAGCGACATCCTAGGCTTTGACATTGTTGAAGCTGGCAAGAAGGGTGTCAACTTCATCATCAACTCGTTCACTGCGGTTTACGAGGACATCAAATTCCTGTGGTCTAACTTCCCGGACATCATCGGGGCCGCGGTAATCGGAGCCGTGAATGCCATGACGGAAGGGGTCAACAAGATGATCTCTTACGTCTCCGAGAAGCTGGACTGGCTGATTGAGAAGGCGAACAGCGTTGCCCCTTCTTGGGCTCAGATCCCGAAGATTGGGTTTGAAGGTGGCAAAGGCCCCATCGCTAACCCCTACGCGGACCGCCTCGCTCAGAACAACGCCCTCCATTCCGCAAGGCAGAAAGATCGTCTTGCTCAGGACCCTTTGGGCGACCTTAGCAATTGGTGGAACAGCACCGGCGACAAGAAAGGGGCTCAGCACGGCCCCAACCAGCCGGTTGCCTCTCCGGAGTTTGACCCATCCGACGACAAGAGCAAAGCAGCTGAGGCCTACAAGAAGATTATCGACGCGGCCGACCAGTACATTGCCAAGCAGAAGCTAGAGGAGCAAGCTCTCGGGATGACGGCCCTCGCGGCCGCAACCCTACGTAACGAGCAGGACCTACTCAACAAGGCCAACGAAGCTGACCTGAAGCTGTCTCCCGCTCAGACAGCCGAGTTGAAGGCTAAAGCAGCGGCGATGGCTGAGGCAGCCGAGAAGACCAAGCAAGCGACCATCGTATTTAACGCCGGGCGTGACGCGGATCGCTTTATAAGGGATCAGCAGTCCGAGCGCGAAGCCATGTTCATGAGCGCAAAGCAGGCGAACATCCTGCGGAAAGAGCGCGAAGCCTTGAACAAGGCTACAGCCGACGGAACGGTTCTGCTACCTGAAGCCGAGGAGAAGCTGCGAGCCTACGCCAGGGCCACAGCCATTGCAGAGAATGAGACAACGGCTCTCAAAGATGCCGTGGACTTCGCGAAGACAACTTTCCAGGACTTCTTCACTGAGATGATTGGAGGCATTCGCCAGGGAATGAGTGCCTGGGACGCCTTCGCTATGGCTGCCACCAAAGCCTTGAACAAGGTCATGGACAAGCTTATCTCTATGGCTTTGGACGAGGGCTTGAACGCAGTAATGGACTCGCTGACAAGCGTGTTCAAAAGCGCATCAGGGGTTGGAGGATCACCGGCAGGCTCTGCTGCAGGTAAATCCAGCGTAGCTTCTGGCGGAGTGGGCTTGCCATCCACGGGCAGCACTGGAATGCTGAGTGGGTTATTTAGCCGTAACCCGTTCCAGGGATCCGTGCCATCTGATGGGTCTTATGGCCCCCAGCAGCCGGGCTTCCTGAACTCTGAGTCAGGCCTTGCCATGGGTGACTTCGGTATGGGTAACGTCATGGGCGGAGTAAGTGCCCTGATGGGAGGCTTCAAGGCAATCACCGCGAAGAACACCGAAGACATGATTGGGGGTATTGGCCAGGCGGTTGGCGGTGCCTTGATGATGATCCCGACGCCCTGGACAATGGCAGCTGGTGCGGTGATCAGCCTTGCCTCAGCGGTCCTGCCCAGCCTACTTGGGGGTGGAGACAAAAGAACCCACAGCTCAACCAACGCCAACCTCATTTATGGGTCAGATGGTTTCTACACCACAGGTGGGGCTTATGGTGAAGGCGCCAATTCACTGGCCTCTGAGGGTAATCTGAAAGATGCAGGTCAGGGCATCACGGAAGTCTTTAAGCTCTTGGGCGGGGTGAAGGACGGATCCAAAGTATGGCAGTTGGCGCTAGATAGCTGGACAGCTCAAGGGAAAGACTGGAGCTACACCTCTCAGTCAACCCATCTGACCAATCCTGAGACGGGTCAGCGTCAGGCTTGGCGTATGAACGAAGACAACATGATGGACACGGGCTCTGCTCAGCTTGTCATCAAGTCTTTGTTGTCAGGTGCTGTAGGTCCGATTACAGACGCTCTGACGACGGCCCTTCATGCGATGGAGAGCTATGCCCCCTCTTTGGAAGAGGCTGCAGCCAACATCCAGTTTGTTACCAAGCAGTACGAGAACCTGGGTAAGATCATGGGTCCGGCCCAGGAGGCCTTGGATACTATCGCCACAACCTTCGGGGAGATGACGGACAAAGCGAAGAAGCTAAATCTATCGCTTGATCCCATCAACGAAGCAGAGACTAAAGCCAGGACCCGCTTCGCGCAAGACTTCATAGATTCGATGGTCTCGCCTTTCCAGGTTCAGCTTAGGGCGCTTGCTGACCAGAGGGAAGCTGCGCTCAACTCAGCTGAGTATATCCGAGATAACGTCGAAGGTGTTTACGTAGACATTGACAAGATCACTGCTTACTATACCAAGATGCAGCTCCAGATGACCAAGGAGTTCTATGAGCAGAGCGTAGGATCCATCCAGGATGCGCTCGACCAACTAACCTACGGCTCGCTGTCGGGTACGTCGCCGCTGACCATGCTGCAGGGTTTGGAGGGGACTTACAACCAGACCTTGGCTGATGCTCAGTCTGGTGACACCGACGCCCAGAACAGGGTAGCTCAGGAAGGTCTGGATTACGTGGCTTTTGCGAAGACCTACTTTGGTGGCAACAAGCAATCCCAGGAGATCAAAGACCAGGTTCGAGGTCAGCTGGCGGGCCTTGCCGCTTCGATCCTGAAGGATTCAGGCGTTGTTGACGTAGTCGACCAGATGGGCATTATAAACGCCGAGACGGACACGCGAAATCGTCAGTTAATTGAAGCTCAGGCAAGGAGCATTGACGAGTTGAAGGAGCAGCTGGCTCTTTTGACAGACCAGATTAAGCGCTCCAACGCCAACAAGTACATGTAATGGCAGAGATTGTCTTCCTTACTGGCGCCCCGCCTTTCCCCTTTGGGGCGACGGGGTTTGACGATCCTTTCTCTTTCCCTCTTTACTCGGGGTTGGACCCTCAAGTGTTGTCTGGTCACGAAGACCGGGCAATGGTACTTCTGGCATCGCCATTTGATCCTAACGCGATGCGTGAGTTTCTGGCTCCTCCCTTTCCGTTCGGCGAAGCTGACATAAACGGACCCTTTCAGTTCTCCGTAGGTGGTACGAGGGATCTTCAGTACATTGCCCATACTCATGGACTGACGACCCTTCCCGAGGACACTCCACCCAACAAGTACCTACAAGGAGCCTTCTCTAAGACACCTAATATTGGATCGTCGGTCTTTAAAGGAGCGGATCCGACTCAGCCGAGTGAGTCTAGTGTTGGGGTTATAACCTTGGACGACCCGAACGGAGATCTGGATTATCTTGAGACAATGTCTTGGGATGGCGCTGATATCGAGATTCGGCGCGGTCCGATCGATGGTTTGATTTCGTCCTATGCAAGCATAGCGAAGCTGTCAGGGGCTGGCATCCTAGGTGATGGCTACACCAAAGAGATACGGCTGAGAGATAACTCGTGGAAGCTCTCGCAAGTCCAACTCCACGGGCAGTTGTTCCTGGGTACCGGAGGGTTAGAGGGGAACTCAACATTAGTAGGGAAGGTAAAGCCCTACGCGGTGGGTTATAACTTCAACATAACACCAGTCCTGTTGGACTCGATACAGCTGACCTATCTCTGTAGTTTCACGAGCATCAACTCTATCTTGGAGTTAAGGCACGCTGCGGTCCCTTGGGACAACGCCGGAGATGTTGCTACCTTTGAAGAGTTAGAAGCTGCGATCCCTCCGCCTGCCTCTTATATCACATGCCTTGCTAGGGGAGCTTTCAAGCTCGGGAGCACTCCGACGTCGGACGTGACCTGCGATGTTATAGGAGATAACGACACGATCAGTGATCAAGCTCCTCCTTTGACCAGGGCTCAGATTGTCCGTCGCATCGCCACAAGGATGGGAACTTATCGTCTCGACGAAGCTTCTCAGATAGATTTCAACGCATTAACCTATCTAGATCAACGTCAACCTGCTCCGGTGGGTTTTTACTGGACAGATCCAGTGACCAAGGACCAAGCCATTAACCGAGTCTTGAAAGGCTGCCTGGGTTGGTGGGTCATGACTGTGACGGGGGTTCTGATTATGGGATTGACGGAAGATCCTGAGACTGGATCTCCGACCCTAGTTCTGAGCTTTCCGTTTGAAGGTGAAACTGCCTCAAGCCGTCTTGGGGAGCTACGGCAGACAGACCAGCTGCCTCCTCGCCGAGCAACTTACATAGCTTGGCGAACGAACAACACCATACAGCAGCCCAGTTCCATAGCTGGAAGCGTGGCTATGGCTGACGTGCAGATTTACGGGGCTGCGGGAAGATACGCATCTATCCAGAACCAATGGATTATTAATAATTATCCTTCGTCCCCCGACGTTTTCGTAGAAGACTCAGGTTACTGGTACGAGGAAGATGCCGCTTTGGAGTGTCAACGTCAAGGTGACCTATTCAGCAAGCCGAGGAATAGGTACGCCGTACAGGCGGCTATTGATCCCCTTGTGAATGTAATAGGGCAGAGAGCCAGGATCGACAATTACTACAGGCAGAACTTTGGCGCTCAGAAGCGTCTGTTCTGCTGCGGCATTGACGCAACCAATGACAGCTCCGTAGACCTCCACTTCTGGGGCTGAGAGTCTCATTAGACCGACGAAGAGTAAATCTCTTAGTCAGAGATAGAAGAGGATGAGTCATGCGGGTCAGTTTCCCCTTAAAAGTTCAAGCTGCTGCTTACACTATTGGCGATTCAGTCGGCGGCAAGCTGAAGATTTCAGGGTTGCTCAGGTCTCCCACAGTTGGAGGATATCTGTCCAGCGTGGTCATGCTGGACAGAGCCAATCAGGCGAAGTCCTACGACATGTTCCTTTACAACCGGGACCTGACGGCGACGGTAAATGACAAGGCCGCTTTTAACCAACTCCCTGCGGATGACGACGCTTCCCTAGGAGTGTTCAACCTGGGGACCATCAATCTCCGAGGGACAGGTTCAGGAATGTTCTTCGTGTCGGGCTTGAAGATCCCTCTCTTCTTGCCTCAGGCTGACGTATGGGCGGTTATAGTGGCTCGCTCCGCACCGACCTTTGCGACGGTGGACGACGTCACCCTGATTTTCTCTGCGGAAGATCGTCTAGGGTAAATTAAGGTGCTGACAGCTCCTCCAACCTATGGAACGATGCCGATATCCTCGGTGCCGTACACCTATGGGGATACCTATACCGGGAGCAAGAAGCTAACCCTGCTTACAGGGGTAGACTCTGATTTAGCTGCGCTAACTGCAAGCTCCGAAGTAGCAGGATTACCGATTTCTGCTCTCCAGGAGAAGCAGCCAGCGAATAAGTGGCGTACGTTGGCAACTTACGCCTACATGGACTTTACATTTCCATATCCTGTAGCCGTGAACACACTCGCCCTGATAGGCGGGTCTTTGTCTTCGGGCGGCCTACTTCGTTGCTCTTCTGCTGCCTCTCAGGCTGACCTTGGGGTTGTGCGAACATTTGACACGGGCTGGAAGTCTGCCTGGTGGTACGGCGGAAAGCCAATAACCCAAAGATGGAGTCAATATTTAAATTGGCTTGCTTGGGAGAATGACGACCTGGGATTTCACTATAGGGTGGAAGTTGCTGATGCAGGTGCGCCTTTCCTGCAATTTGGCCGAGTGATGTTAGGACGGCGTTGGCAGCCAACTACAAACTTTGACGTGGCTGGAACGCCTCTCAGCTTTGCACCCACAGACTTGCAGATCCACACTCCCTACGGACGAACCTTTACCAGCCAGCGTAACCAAACTCCCCCTAGGATCTTTGAACTGACGGCGTTGTCCCTAAATCGTCGCGAAGCCTTTGACGGGATTTATGAGATCCAGCGCCTGATTGGCATGCATGGTGACGTTGTCTGCGTTATAGACCCTGGAGCGACTAGTGATTTCCATCGTTTGAGCATGCAAGGTCATTTTACCGCGGGAGGTGCTTACACGGCACCTCTTGCGGTTGACAAAGATGGCTTTAGATATGGTGCTGCGATTAAACTGCGTGAATTCCTTTGAGGTAGCCGATGCTGTTCGGAGAAAAGATCGGCGAGACTTGCTCAACCTTGGGTGTGGGAGCCTACACCTTGGGCGGAGCGTTTGGTACGTTCCGAACCTGGCGGACTGTGTTCCCGTCCGGCAAGGTGGTGCCTTATCTGGCGACAAACCAGACCGGCTCGATCTGGGAGATTGGGTTCGGGACCTTCACACAGGGTATTCCGTCGGACACGATCTCTCGGACCCTGGTGGCCTCGTCCACCTCGACATTGATCAATTGGTCAATCACACCGTACTATCTGATGTCGGTGCCGGTTGCCTTCGTTCTGTCGTTTCTGGCAGGAGGAAATGCAGCCGTCGCCCGCCCCGCGTGGCTTGAGCAAGGCGGAACCTGGCAGAAGTACGTGGACGCCGCGTCCTGGACGACTGGATCCGTCATCGACTACGTGTATGACGGTGTAGCGGACATTGAGAAGGGCCGCTATGAAGCTGCGGCTGACATCTACGTAACTAGCCCTCGCAGCTATTGGATTGACAAGGGCGCGGCCGGTCATACGCAGACCGCGGCGGACATTGGCCGAACCTTTACGTTTGACTGCACCGCAGGTGCCCGTACCGTAGCGCTTCTCGCAGGTGACACAGCAGGTCTGAAGCATGGATTTTCCTTCTTCGTCCTGGGCTACGGGAGCAACGTCAACGGAGTGATCTTGGATCCTGCTGGGTCCGAGGTTATTGACAACTTCCCAGCCGGGGCGAACGTAACCATCCCACCCAAGGTCCTGGTCAGGGTGATGTGGGATGGCGCAGCCCTTCGCTGGAGGACAAACTACGATTGGACTGCCCGAGCTCCGATCAAGGGCTACATCTCACCGGGAGCAACCTACGCCAACAACGTAACAGACGCCGTAAACGACATCGATGTCGCCGCGGTTACCGTAGCAGACGACACTGGCGCGGTGCTGATTGTGGTCCCGGCCTTGACCAAGCAGCTTGACGCTGCATGGGCAGCAGGCACGAACCAAGGTGGTAGAGACACGGGCGCCATCGCGAACGGATGGTGGGCTATCTGGGCAATCGGAAGAACCGACCAGAGCACCAACGCTGGAGACATCCTACTGTCGACGAGCGGTACAGCTCCGACCATGCCGGCCAATTATAGCTACAAGAGACTTCTGGGATGGGTTTATCGTGCCTCGGCGACGCTAGTCCCGTTCAAGACCTACGAGCGCAACGGCGACATTGAGTTGGAGTGGACTACTCCCCTCGAAGACGTAAGCATAGCCTTTACGAATTCACGTCAGACGTTTAGTCTTGTGCGGACACCCCCTGCCTCTGTTTTGGCGACGATAGCTGTCTGGTTGGAGGGAGTGGGGGTCGGTACTGTCACAAACATAAATATATCTAATCCGGCCCAGGCTGACGGGACCGTATCAGCAACAGGGCCTGCTTGGGTTTCGATGGGCATGATGGTCGGCGCCTCGCTTTCAGGAGGTGCTCAGGTGGTCAATTCAGTGAACTGGTCGACAGTCATGACCCAGCAGGTACGAACCGACGCTAGTGGTCAAGTCGCAGGTGAATCCACCGCGAACCCCCCGTCAGGGAACGTGAGGATTTCAGTTGCGAAGTTTGAGATCAGCCGACGTGCCTAACAAAGGAGACCGCCGCAATGGCTGACGGCCCCTTCGCGTTCTACGCGGCTAATCTCGACGGCGTAGCTTTCGGGCTCGCAGCCTCAACAGTCTTCTCCGCCCTGGGTGGTTTGGTGAAGAAGGCCGGCGCCCGAGCCATAGCCTACGGCATGGTGTCAGCGGCGGCCATCGAAGCAATCCTGATACCTGTAACGTATAAACTACTAGGTTGGGGGTGGGAGCATTGGGCTGTTGCCGGTGCCGTCGTAGGTTTGACCTCTTCGCTAATCATCCTTACCGTCGTCGCTGTTGCAGAAGGCGTGTTCAAGCGTAACCCTGACATCGCAGCTCAGATCCTGAAACGTGCGGGGGTTGAAACTCCCCCCGCTGTGAAGGGAGAGGGATAATGATTAGCGATTATCTGCACACATCAACCGCCGTCCTTTGGTCTCTCGTGAACATGAGCGGGACCTGGTGGTGGTGGGGGCAAGCCCTCTTCGCATTCGCTATTTGGCTCAGGCTCTTCGGCCTGAACCTATCGACAATCTACGGGAGATGCACTCGCCTCGTTCTATGGGTAGGGACCGCGCTCATGTCTATCAGCCCCTGGAACAGCGGGCTTGGTCCTTACGCCTATTACGTGATCCTGGTAGGCCTTTTCATGATGATCGACCAGCTGGCTCGTTGCCCAGCGAAACCCCAACCAGCCGATACCTCGCCCTCCACGAGCCAGGTTAAGGCAGCCGTGAAGGAAGCGGCGGTTGATCGGACGTTTATCGAGAAGGTAGCCTTTCACATTCTAGGCGCTAAGGGTGTAGCCAACATCGCCGCCGGGGTGCAGCACGAGAACGAGCTGGCCAAGGCCTTTTCAAGAGAGTAGACCTTGAGCGGACTTACGGACAACATCCTCGCAGGACTTTCAGTAGCATTTGCCTTCCAGCTTTGGATCCTTGCCGCTCTTTGCTGGGCTCGCGTCTGGCAGTGTCGCTGGGAATACCTACGCTGGTTCGCACGCGATGCGCAAGGGCAGCTTTACGTGAGCCTAGACCGCCGTCCGGTGTTGGTGTTGATGGTGAGCCTCTCAGGGCTTTCCGTCATCTTCCTCTGGCGAATGGTAAGAGCCGCCTTCGCTTGGTGGCACGAGCTCTGGCGCATCACGGGCCTTGAGCTCCAGGACATGATTGCTCTCCCCTTGGGAGTTCTGTTTGCATCGGGAGCTCTTTGGTGGGCCTACGTACGAGTGTTCGGCTACACCCGCGGAGTGATGTGCTGGAAGGGGATGATGCTCTGCACTGTTCTCGCAGGGTTCGTAGCCACCCTTTAGAAGGAAGCCAAGATGCCTGCTCAGGAAATCCAGCTGTCTCCGCACTTCTCTTTGGCGGAGATGACCGCCTCTCAGACCGCGGCTCGATACGGCCTGGACAACACCCCAGGACCGAACGAGCTCGGGAACCTGAAAGCCTTGTGCCAGAACATCCTGGAGCCACTTCGAACGATGCTGGGGAAGCCCATCTTCGTGAGCAGCGGCTATCGCTCCTTCGCCGTGAACACGCACCCGGCAGTGAGAGGCTCTGCAACCAGCGAGCACGTTCTCGGCCGCGCCGCGGACATTCAGTGCTGGTCTTACGGGACTCCTTTGGAGATCGCGAAGCTGATCCAGGGATCAAACTTGCCCTTCAACCAGCTCATCCATGAATACGGTGGCTGGGTACATGTTTCTTGGGCTCCGAACCCCAAGCGTGAGATCCTGACGATCGACAACAACGGAACGCACATGGGCGTGCTCTTCTAGATGGCAGTCGTCGGAGCCTGGATCCTACGTAACCCCCTTGCAACGGGCTTGGGGGCCCTCTGCGTGGTTCTGGGCCTACTTCTAGGGTTGCAGACTTTGCGAGTGGGCTGGGCTGAGACCGCTCAGGCCAAGGCCGAGAAAGCTCTGAGTGATTACAAGCTTGAGGCGGCCCAGAAGAGCCTTGATGTAATGATCCAGGCGAAGACTCGTTCTGACGAAGAGACCAAGAAGCTTCTAGACGAGGTGAAGCAGATTGGTATTGTAGCTTCACAGGCGAAGACAGAAGTCCGCCTCGTTCAGTCAAACGGGGGTCCCTGTGACAAAGATCCTGCTTATCTTACTGGCATCGCTGGCGCTGCCAGCGTGCTCAATCCTGGAGCCAAGGCCGGAACCCCCGCCCAACGTAATCAAGGTCAAACCAGGCGCTGAGCTCCTTCGTCGGTGCGAAGACCCTGAGACGGTGCCGGATCCTACGAGGAGCATAAGTTATAACTCCGAGGCCGGGATCAACGTGGCGACCGCCTTTGTGATGTGTAAGGCAAAGATGGAGCGTCTAATCGACGCCATCGAAAAAGACTAACCTCCCATCCGCGTCTGTTTAAGCGGCTACTCATTCAGGGTATGTACGCATAGCCTTAGAGTGAGTAAATGGACCTAGCAAGCATCAAGGCCGCCAAGAACCTGACCCTGAAGTCCAACGGGGTGTTCGCAAACACAGACATGCCTTACCAGTACCAACGCAAGGGCAGCCTTGTGATGCTGGTCACACCGAGAATGGTGCTCGGAGACGACGTAGGCTTAGGAAAGACCCTCGAGACTCTCCTTGCCACATCCTACATGAAGGCTCAGAACCAGAAGACTAGGTTCCTGGTCTTCACTGAGAAGACGGCTCTGAAGCAGTGGCGGAAGGAGTCGCAGAACCTCTGCCCTTCCTTCACAACCCGCATCATCACCGCCGAGCTTTACCCGGACACGCAGCAACGCATCCGGGTGATGAGGAACCCTGAAGCGGACGTGGTGTTTACATCCTACTCAATGCTTTACAACTTCTCCAAGTACCTGAAGGAGGGGATGGGTACGAGGTGGATCTGCATCTTCGATGAGCCGGATCTTTTTAAGAACACGGAGTCTGCTGCCCATCAGATAGCCTTTGACATGGTGAACACCGAGGGTGGTCCAGCTAGAGTCTACGGTCTGACCGCCACCATTGTGGGTAATCGACTGACCGAGGCCTTCGGTATCCTCCGCATCGTATGTCCAGGTGCCATCGAGTCCTGGAAGTTCTTTGAGGACAACTTCTGCATCGTAGCTTACGTGAACAACCGAAAGGTGATCAAGGGCTACAAGAACCTTGACGAGTTCCGGAAGCTAATTGAGCCTGTTTTCTTCGGGAGAATGCAGGACGACCCCGAGGTCAAGCAGGACCTACCCGAGGTGATAACCAAGGACGTGGAGATAACCATGTCTAAGGACCAGAGTCGGAAAGTGGTCGAGGCGATGGATCGCCTTATCAAGATGCCTGACGGAGAGGTCAAGGCATTGGGCCTCTTGCCAGGCTTGACGATGGCCCAGCAAATGGTTGACGACCCTCGCTTAAAGGGTTTCGACATACCAGGGGAGAAGACTCAAGCCCTTCTCGAGATGGTGAACGGAAGTCTGAACGGTCAGCGGATTGTGATCTTCTCCAAGTTTAGGTCCGTAGTTGACCTGCTGGAGCAGCAAATACGTAAGTCGACCAACTACCCAGTCCTACGTATAACTGGGAAGGAGTCCTGGGAAGAGAAAGAAGCGGCCAAAGACTTCTTCATGTCAGACGAGGAAGCCGCCGAGAACTCTATCCTCCTTCTGACCAACGCAGGAAAGCGGGCAATCAACCTCCAGAAAGGCGGCCACTTCATCTTCTTTGACCTTCCGTGGGCTTACGATGATTATCGTCAGCTTATTGGTCGCCTCAAGAGGACCGGCAGCACCTTCAAGATCATTGGGGTATATAGGTTCCTAGCCCAACTTCACCCTGACCTTGCCGCTAACATAGGCACGGACAAGACCGTGGATCACCACACCTTGAACATCTTGATGAAGAAGTATGAGCTCTTCAAGGCTGTGACCGGCGAGTCACAGGCTAACACCATCCAGACCGGCGACGGTGAGTTGAAGGAAATCTACGAGGCCATCAAAGACTCTTATAGGATGGCGGCATGAGCAAGCTACGGGAACAGTGTGACCACCGCGATCGCTGCGGAGCGACAGGTCACTACCAAGAAAACGGTAAGTGGGTCCGATGCCCCTGCCTGATCTTGGATATTCACCGGCTCAAGCTCGGGAAGATGTTCTGCAAGAACCCGAAGAAGGACAGCCCCCTGCGAGGCAAGACAAGCACAAACCTGAGGCTTGAGGGTCCACTAGACACACTACGCCCTCACATAGCTGGCGCACTCCTCTCAATGATCGAGCGGAACGAGAGCTTCGTGGTGATGGACGCCTACAGGCTGATTGAGATCTTCTTGGAGAAGGACGAAGAGTTCGCCTCGTCTCGGCCAGCCATCGAAACGGACCTTTTGATTATCCTCTTAGGGTTCGGAGATCCTAGGAACCGTTACCTTCCTGAGTTGCTGATCCAGGCTCTGTCGCGTAGGGCTCTAGACGACAAGCCGACCTGGGTGTTGATGGGCGTAGACCTTGCGATGGTCTCCACCAAGTATAACACCGAGCTGCAGACTGTCTTAGCTGGCTTTGAGAAGGCGGGATCCAGGTAATGCGTAGAGTAATCCGCTCGCTAACCTACATGGACCCGCGAGAGAAGCTTGAGGCGAAGATAAATCTCGGCTTCTCCAAGATCGAGCGACTCCTCAACCTCACCAAGACTGAGAAGGAAGTCCTTGAGCATATCGTGGATTTCTTTACAGCCTCGGGTGAAGCTCCGAGCTTCAAGCTGGTCTTCGACCATTTCGACAACCTCTCAAGGAGCGAGGAAGTCTCGTTTCTGACGGAGGCTCAAGCCGAGCAATTCTACGAGAGCGCCAGCTTCAAGGTCCTGTTCGAAGGGATTGTGGAAGAGCAGGCGAGCCAGAGCGCCGTAAGCGTTTTGAAGGAGGGGATCAAGATAGCGACGGTTGGCGTGACAATGAACGGGACCCTGATCAAGGGAACCGACGCTGCTGTTGCCCACGCCTTCTCCGCTCTTCAAGGAACGCCGAAAGAGGACAGCGGACGACTGAAGGCCTCAATGCGTCAGAACTCTGTGAAGTTGGACGAGCTGTACCAGCAGAGGAAGACCAACCCGCTCCACACCTACGGCGTGATGACCGGATACGGTATTTTCGACCAGTCAACCGCAGGCATCAGAAAGAAACAGTTTTATCTGGTTGCTGGCTTTGGTGGTCATCTCAAGTCAACGCTAATGCACAACCATATGCTCAACGCAGTGGTTTCGGGTTGGAACCCCTTGCTCTTCACCTCTGAGGAGCCGGCCGAGGACGTGCAGCAAAAGCTGATAGCGATGCACAGTGCGGACCCCAAGTTCCAGTCGGTGGGTCGGCCAATCAACTCCTTCCGACTCCTCTTGGGGGCCCTTCGTCCTGAGGAGGAAGATTTTTACCAGACGGTGAAAGACGACCTGCTGAACAACACCCAGCACGGGAACATTCGGGTGATTGACTCATCCGAGTTCTCCACGTGGGGTTCAGTGATGCAGCGGACGGTCAGAGAGCATTCAGAGGAAGAGGTCGACGTTCTTTGGTGTGATTACATCACCCGCCTCCCGATCGACGCTAAATACCTACGGATGGACGTGCGTGCAGCACGCAACGAGACCTTGGCCGACGCGAAGCGGTTTGCGATGGGCTTCAACAAGGGCATCGGGCTGCCTGTCTGCTCTCCATTTCAGATCAACCGGACAGGCTATAAAGCCGCCCAGGCTAACGAAGGGGTAATGGACAAGACGGCCCTGGCGGATTATAACGCAGCCGAGAAGGAAGCCGATGTCATCACCTACATCTTCTATGATACCGAGGAGATGGCGACCAGTGAGCCAAAGGCCGGAATCATGAAATCCCGTTGGGGTCAGGTGCCCTCGAAACCCGTGAGTCTCTTTATTGAGCCGGACAGTCGTCGTATCATTGATATGTCTGGAGGAATGAACCCTCAGACTGGATACGCCCCGACGAGCGGTGGAGCGGACCAGGTGACGCTGTGAGTTTGATAACCCAGGCCTTTGCAGTGAACTACTTTCGAGGGTCGAGGGAGGAGCTGCTGGCAGAGATACAGAAGGTAGCCAACCGCCGATCAAAGGAGATCTCCGGCTGGACCTACAAGACGACGCCCGGCCATTTGGTGTGTTTCACCACGTCGGGTCAGTCAATAGGCAATCAGACCCAGGCGGATTTGAATATCACCGAAGGTGAGCCTTACCGGGTCTTTGACGAGAATAGACCAAGCAACGTGAGATCGTGGACCACGAACAGAAACCGCTCATAAGTCCTGAGCAGATACTGAAGCTGCTGGGCATCAGTTACCTGGAGAAGTCAGGTCGGTTTGCATTCTGCTGCCCAATTCACGATGACCGAGACCCCTCTGCGGGTTTTTACCATACGACAAGCCTAGCGCACTGCTTCTCGTGTGATTACACCCTACCGCCTCACCTGTTCTACGCGAAGGTGAAGAACGTAAACGATGGAGTCCCTTGGAGGGACTCACTCAAGGATCTGGAGAAGATCTTTGGTGTGGACCTCGGGGAGGAGCATGACCGAACAGATCGCCACACAGTCGCCAAGTTGCGCAACCAGGTGGAGGCTGTACTAAAGACAGCCCGCCACCTCCCAAGGAGAGAGCACGCCACTCTAGCTGAGACTTTTGACCGGGTGCTCCTGGCCTACGAACGCGGCCAGGCTGATAAATCAAAGCTTGACAAAGCACTCGAAATATGTTATAATAGAGTTAGAGAGGCGAAGAATGCTTTCATTGACGGACAACGAATACCAGAAACTGGTCCTGATGCTGGGATCAAAGAAGGCGCTGGGAACCTACCTGGGTCTGGACCCCAAGCAAACAGACGAGCTCTGGCGTTCGAAGAGCCTGATGAGTCCGTTGACTTGGATTAAGTCGAAGACTCGGGAAGAACAGCTGGAGATGCTTGCCAAGAAGGGCTCGCTGGCCAAACTGGCCGAGAGCATTGGCTGTAGCGACTCTGCTCTTCGACCCATCTTCATGGGTGAGCCTGTCCGTGAGCTGGATTGGACCGAGGAGTTCTTGCTCGAGCAGTTTGAGAAGTACCGTTCAGTCCGTCTCGTCGCTCACATTCACGACGTGAATGACTCCCTCATTCGGAAGTGTGTGGAGAAGTACGAGCTCGAGATTGCCGATCTCATTGACTATACGGTGGGAGCCAACAGCGTGAACAAGGGCCGCCGCGCTGAGCTCGACTTCGCTCGGCTTCGTGGTTCGCTTGTCACCGAGGACAAGAACCTGACGCAGGGTTCCCAGGCTGACTATGACTTTGACGACTCTGTGCTGGGTCGGGTTAACGTGAAGTCCTCGCGTCAGTACCGCTATCGGGCCCAGACGAGGAAGGATGATCCCCTCTTCTGGAAGATCAGTGGCAAGGCTGCCAACTGTGACACCATCGTGGCCATGTGCTATGATAAGGGTATGGAGAACCTAGTGGGGATCAGCTTCTTGAAGGCCGGTGTTTGGCAGACGTCGAGCATCACCTTGAAGAAGAAGCACCTCTCCGACCCGAGCGCACACCTCTCCCTGGGCCTTCTGCAGACCCTAGCTTAGGAGCGTTCGTCAAAGCAAAGGCGGATGGATGGCGTACGAGTTAGCTAGGTCACTCGACCACGTGAAGCAATATCTGTCCACAGTCCACCCCAAGAACCAGATGGGGATGGATACTGAGGCAAAGAGTCTTGACACTCGCCGCGCAGGCATTGCCGGAATGTCAGTGTCTCTTGCGAAGGGCTCAGCCCTTTATGTCCCATTTAACCATCGAGTGAACCCCGAGGCGAACCTACCGTTTGAGCCTGTCTGGGAGCTCATGGAAGAGAAGATGGAGTCTCACACCCCCATCTTCTACAACGCCAAGTATGACTTGAACATCCTGCAGGTGCAGGTGGTCAAGAAGGGGTTGAAGTGGAAACCTGACTTCAAGTTCAACGATGCGCTTGAGCTTGTCTACCTAGCTGACCCTGATCGGAAGAAGATTGGTCTGAAGACGGTGGCCCATGAAGACTTGGGCATCGACATGACCAAGTTCGAGGACCTCTTCACCCCCGAGGAGATCAAAGCAGGTCGCCTGGATATTACCACCAAATCACCGGAGCGATGCACCGACTACGCCTGTGCTGACGCCGACGTAGGCATGCAGATGTGGGATCACTACGCCTACGTTGCGACTGAGAACCCGATGGCTGTGCAGATTGACACCCTGCTCATCGACATTGTCCGCCGGATGGAACACAACGGCGGGATGGAACTCAACCGGGAGTACATCGATAATCAGATGGCGATGCTTGAGACCCGGGCTGCTACCATGCGGGAGCAGATATTCCGGGTGATCGGCTACACCTTCGAGATCAACAGCCCTAAGCAGCTCGGCGACGCTCTGTTCGAGCGGGGCGGCTTGCCTTCGCCAGGCAAGACCAAGGGCAAGAACCCAATCCACGTTACCAAGGAAGAGGCGCTGGAGAAGCTCGCCCGAGCCAATCCGATCGTAGAGACGATCATCGCTTACAAGAAGATTGTGAAGGCCCGTAGTTCCTACTTCAATAAGCTACAGGCACTCTCCGATCGAGAGATCAAACCTAGGTTCAACTTCAACACCTTTGCAGCTCCGACTTTCAGGTTCTCTGCCCCAGGCGGTGATCCGGACGTCGACGGCGCCACAGGAGTGAACATTCAGGCCGTCTCTAACGGCGAAGCTCGCGAAGTGATGGCCGTAGATTTGAAGGGTACGCCTGACTCTGCCGATTACATATCGCAGGTTGACGACTCGGACATCCTCATCGATCTGAGAGCAGGGCTAGAGCCTGGCGAAGCGCCTCAAGCTCCTGCTGATTGGCAGACTGTTGTTCGTAGCCTTCCTTATGTCATCCCTAGAGAGGGTGATGAGGACGAAGAAGGCCGCGAGCCTATTGTTTGCATCCGCGAGACGTGTGTAGGCTGCCCAGCTCAGTGTGAGTCAGTCAACATTGACACCACGCGACGAGTACAGAAGGGCGTGCTGATGATCCCATCAGTGCGCCAAGCCTTCCGTGCTCCGAAGGGCTACAAACTACTCTCCTTCGACTACGACCGCCAGGAATTGGTCATTGGTGCCAATATGTCGGGCGAGCCTAGGTGGCTCAGAGCTCTGGCCAAGGGAGATGACCTCCACTCTCTCACGGCAGCCGCTGCTTATGGCATTCCGATTGACACATTCCACGCCTTGTCGAAGGAAGAGAAGAAGAGAAAGCGCGACGTGGGCAAGGTGCTCAACTTTGCAACATTCTACGGGGCAACGGCCTACACTCTGGCTATTAAGGCTGACATTCCCAGAGCCGCGGCCGAGCAGGTCTACGACGGGTTTGTCCGTGGTCACCCTGTTCTATTCGGATGGATGGGTAAGGTCCATGTTTTTGCCAGGAAGAACGGCTACACAACCACATTCTTCGGTCGGAAGCGGAGCCTGAAGTCGTTCTATGATAACCCCGACCCGAAGATCCATGCTTTCGCCAATCGGTCCGCGGTGAACACCGCTATTCAGGGAACCGCCGCTGAGGTGACGCGCATTGCGATGGTGAAGGTGGACAAGGCTCTCAAGCTTCACGGCTACAAATGGCGTGACGTGGCCTTCGCCATGCAGATCCATGACGAGCTTGCGTTCCTCGTGCGGAACGAGCTGGTTCAGGAAGTAGCTCCGATCATCAAGAAGGCCATGGAGTTCGAGGTCAAGACCTGGCAGGTTCAACTCACTGTCGCCCCGAAGGTGGGCGATGTCTGGGGCCTCCAAAAGGAGATTGACCTGGCCAAGCTCGCAGCGGGCGAGTATGACAAGATGCTGCTGGCAGCCTGAGACAAGGAGTATTCATGAGCCACCTCAAACTAGGCGGTCACCTGGGAGCCGATGAAGGGCTGTCCTACGCCATAGCAACGGCCCGCGGCCTTTGCTACAACGAGATCCAGCTGATGAATGGGAAAGGGCGCGACTACGCTCCGTGGGAGATCACCGACGAAGTGGCCGCCACTTTCCGGAAGATGTCGTATGAGATGGCCGTGACGCTCCATCTTCCGTATGTAATCAACCCTTGCGAAGGAATGAAGCAGCGCCGTGGCTTTTACAAGCGCCACTTCAAGGAGCAGATTGCCACAGCGGAAGCACTAGGCGCCAGGCGGGTGGTCCTACACCCTGGCTTCAAGAAGGAGCTCTCCGAGCCGGAAGCCTTCAAGAACATCGTTGATTTCCTGAACGATGTCTGGGACGAGAAGTGGGACGTAGACTTTCTTCTGGAGACTGACAGCGGGAGCAAGAACGGATCGGCGATCGGGAGCCCTGAGTTCATTGCCGAAGTCGCCCGCGCTGTTCAGTCAGTCACCGTGCGGATGTGCGTAGATACGACCCACATGTATGCTCGTGGCGTGGACCTCTGGGACGAGAAGATCCGTAAGGACTTCATCGACGAATATAGGGACCTAACCAGTCTTATTCACCTGAACGTCCCGGACAAGGAAGTGGGTCTGGGCTCTCATCTGGATCGCCACAACACGGCTTTCGAGGCACGTCCCGAGATGAACCACCCTCCTTTCATCAAGGATTGGGCTGAGTTTCCCATGATCCTCGAGCGGCGCTCCCTACAGGTGCAGCAGCTGGACAACAGCTACGTGAGGAAGGTGCTAGGACAGCCCTTGGAGAAGCAAAAAGCGAGTGCTTGACATCGCCATTGGGACGTGGTATAATACACCACTTCTCAAGGAGTGATTGATGGCCGGGACTTTGACAGTAGCTGAATTCAGGGATCGAGTGGCAGCCTCGTGCCCATCCTGCAAATACTGTGGGTTTCAGGCTCATTCGCTCGTGAAGCATCTTCAAGATAAGCACGGCAAGAGTGCAGGCCAGTACAAGAACGAGTTCGGTCAAGCTGCTTCGCTTGTGTCGCCGATCACGGCCGAGCTGCTCCGGATGGTGGGTCGGAAGAGCAAGTCTTCCGACGACCTCGAGCCGTTCCTGAAGGCCTTCCAAGCCGAAGTTGCGTCTGATCTCTTCACTGACCTGAAGAAGCAGTTTCCGGTCACTGTCGACCCGTCCATTGCGGGGATGGTGCCGACGATCAACAACGAGTTTGTCTTCGTGCCGGCCGTCGTGAAGGCCGTTGCCTTCGGCCTCGTGAAGGGATCGAACGTCTATATCGAAGGTCCGACTGGCTGCGGTAAGACCGACGGTGTCGAGCAGATCCATGCTCAGCTGGGCCGACCGCTCAAGCGGGTGAACATGAACGGCGACGTGACCGTGGGCAACTTCATCGGATCGATGCGCGCAGATCCGTCGAAGGGAACCTACTTCATGTACGGCGCCCTTCCGACTGCCATGAAGCTTGGGATCACGCTGCTGATTGACGAGATGGACTACACCCCGGCCAGCATCGCGGCTGTCTTGAACCCCGTTCTGGAGAAGAAGCGTACCCTTTACCTCCCCGAGACGGGCGAAACGATTGTAGCCTCGCCTGGGTTCACCGTCGTAGGGACTGGCAACACGGGTGGCAAAGGTGACGACAGCGGAATGTACACCGGCACCGAGGTGATGAACACCGCGCTGCTCGACCGCTTCCCGATCAAGCTGACGGTGGGCTACCTGGCGAAGGACAAGGAGATCGCCATGCTTAAAGCCCGGTTTCCAGACAGTGATCCTGCGGTGGTCCAGAAGTTTGTGGAAGCCGCGATGGAGATCCGCAAGTCGTTCAGCGACGGTGTCTTGCCTGTCACCATCTCGACGCGCAAGCTGATCGACGTGTTTGACATGGAACCAGTACTCGGCCGCGAGGAAGCTATCCGTTGCGCCATCCTCAACTGGATGGGTCGCGACAACAGCGCCGTTGCGAAGAAGATCCTCGAGAACCACGGTTTGGTGGCGAAGGGCAAATGAGACACCAGTCGTTCACTCACTTTGCCCAGCAATATGCCAGGGCCCGATCCGGGCGGGGGACCTACGTAACCTTCGGCGGAACGACGGCCTTCGTGTCTGGGCGTCACATAAACCTCCCAGCACTTCCGCCTGGGACCGTCCTGTCTAATTGGCAGGTGGACGTTTACAACGGCTACCTCGATCACGAGATTGGCCATCTGAAGTACACCGAGTGGATGCCGGACCTGAGCAAGGACAAGACCTTGAACCCGGCCATTCGTGGGCTGTGGAACCTGGTCGAGGACATCAGGATCGAGAACCTGTCCATCAGGGATTTCCCGACAACCAAGATCTATCTGGATGCCTGCACCCAGCAGCTTGAATACGACAAGCGAGCAGCTGACGAGGAAGAGAAGAACCCGAAGCCCGAGACTGTGGCTAACCTTGCATTCAACCTCCTTTATAAGGAGTGCTACGGAGTCCACCGTAACGCTGACGTCCTCTTTGAGGAGAAGCGAAACCTGGCTGATTTCCCGGAGTTCGAGGAGCTCAGGCAGGAATTGACGAAGATCAAAGGGCTGACCTCTAGCCGCCACTCTTTGGTTCTCGCTCGGCGGATCTACGAGCTCCTTCCGAAGGACGTCAACTACGGCGCCGATCTGGGAGATTTCCCGCTGGGTCCCAACGGTGAGTTGCCGCTGATCATCTTTGTGGGCGGTGGCGGAATGGGTCAAGCCCGTCCCATGACACCTGAGATGATTGAAGCGTTGAACAATGCCATCTTGATCTTCCTGGAGGAGAATGACCGAGCGAAAACCGTAGGGATGACCCTGCAGGCGATCGCAGCGGATAACGACCTCCAGATCGACGGTCATAACGTGGGTGAGGATATGTGGGATGGTAACCACGTCCTTCCTCCCTGTGGGATGGATAAGGATAAGCTTTTCGAGCCGATTGAGCCTGACCTGGCTCAATTCCAGATGATCCGGGCGTCTGTCCAGACCGAGGTCACCTCGGTGAAGCGTATGCTCCAAATCTATCTCCAGACCAGGAGCAAAAAAGCCTGGGAGCGTGGCCTACAGGAAGGTACTCTGGACACCGAGCAGCTGTCTCGCTTGCATGTTGGGAACACCGACATCTTCAAGGAGAAGCGGACTCGGACGATGATAGACACAGCGGTTCAGGTTCTAATCGACTTGAGCGGGAGCATGTCCCCATCAGCTATCCGATTGGCTGGGATCATGCTGGCTGAGGCTTTGAACGGAGTGCCTTCCATCAAGACCTCGATCGCTGGGTTCACAACGGGCTCTGAGTCCTATCCGAACAACGGTGGTGGTCGTATGAGTAATCTCTACTTCCCGCTGTTCAAGGACTTTGGGGAGAGCTATGCCTCCTCTTGCGGACGTCTGGGGTCGATGGAGACGTCGGGCTTGACCCCACTCGGGGATGCCTATGCTCAAGGCCTCGATCGCCTTATCGTTCGTAAAGAGCCTCGCCGGATCCTTTGGATTGTGACCGACGGAGCTCCTGAATTGACCATCGGGAACAGGGAGCACAATGAATTCCTGCTGATGAAGAACATCTACAAGCGGTGCAAGAGGCACAAGATCGAAGTCATCAGCATGAACATTGGTGGCTCCCATCGGCGGACGAAGGAGGTCTGTGATACTCATCGGTATGTGGATGGAGTCCATGAACTGCCAAACGCCATCCTCGAGATGCTGAAGGAAATTGCGAAATGACGACCAAGGAAAGCTGCTTTGGTTTCTTCGGCGGCGAGTCTCTTGCAGCCTGCAAGAACTGCACAGCCCAGCGACGTTGCAAGGCTGTGCTCGTGAGCGATGGTTTCACCATCTTGGGTGACTCCATCGACCAGATGGTGGCTGAACTCCCGGATGCTCCGTATCCTGATGCTGTACGCTCCTCGGAGCAGCTTCAAGTGCTCTTGAACCCTAACCTCGGGAAGCTCGACGCCAATCAGGCCAGCCTTTTGGGTCTCCTGGTAGGAAACAGCGACCCGTCGCCATTCGCGGCAACCCTTCTGGACTAGGGTCTAGGTGGTATCAACGCTCCTGTAGCGGAGTGCATCCAATAAAGATCCAAGAGTTCCTGAAGTTGATTGGCCGACCAGGGCGGTTGAATTACTTTGTCCAAGCTCCGGACAACCTGGGTCTGGGGATGCTCCTGCAAGGAGCCCTCGCTCGTATCGCCGTGAGCGAGGACATCATCTTTTACGACGCTGAGGGCATCACGAAGGACAAGGCCCGGCAGATAGAGACCGAGGCGAGAACAGCAGGGCGAGGCGGCTCGGACCTACAGCACTTCTTCATCTATGGTCTCCAGAAATTGCCTCAGGACAGCGTGGGTCCGCTTTTGAAAGCGGTCGAGGACGCGAAGTTCTCCCGCTTTATCTTCCAGGCTCAATCAGTGCCGAGGAAGATCCTGACCTTGAAGTCACGGTCATCGGTAGTGAAGCTACCTTTCCTGCCGAAGAACGTGGTCTTAGCTAACCTACGTTCGATGAACCACGATGCTCGGACGGCCGACGAGTTGAACCTTTACGATGGTACCCTGGCTGGAACCATCAAGGCTCTGGGGATGAAGGATACAACGATCCTTATCCAGCGTGAGATGAGCAAAGGTCTCCGAGGGATTGCCTCTGTCTTTGCGCCGGAAGTGCTGGACTCTTTGGCCTTCGAGTCTGCTACCCGAGAGAAGATGAATGCCGCTGAGCTTCGGTTCCTCGGAAGGAACCCCAGCAATGAACGGAAGAAACTTGCCCTCTTCCTAGCGATGGGTCGGATGCTGTGACTGACCAAACCGTATTTAACTACATAGAGCACCTAACCTCGAAGATACCGCAGATCCTCACCGTAGAGAGGACGAGCGACTCGAAGTATCAGTTCATGCTCTTGGTCCAGGCTCTCAAGAAGAGGCTTCGGGTGAAGCCTGTCTTCATCGCCTTTGAGGCCAAGAAGAACTACGTCGAGCGGGTGAAAGGACTACTCGAGGAGTACTCCTTGTTCCGGGAAATGTCACCCACCGACCAGCTCTTTGTGCTGGAAGGCTTTGCCGGATCCTTCGTATCGAAGCTGGACCTCCCGCCTGGGATATACGTGGTAGCCGAGGTTGATGACGGGCTGCTAAAGACAGAGAGCTTTGGCAGGGCCTACGGTAAAAGGCGGGACGCGCTCAAGGCCCTGTCTGTGATCGTGGACACCCCAAGAATGATGACCGCGGGAGCACTCCCTGCGAAGGTCAGCCTAAACTACTCCTTGCGGGAGCTTGTGAAACTGGACTGGTCGGGGGTGGCCAAGTTTGAGGAGTTTGAGCCCATCCTCCGCAAAGCCCAGGTGATGGGCTGGACCGAGGAGGAGATCGGAAAGGGTCTCGAGACGGCCGACCGAGGAAACCTACTGACTCTGATCAAGAGGTCTGATCTCAAGCCCGTCTTCGACATGATCGAGCGACGGGGTTACCAGCAGATCTACAACCAGCTGATCCAGAACCTAGCCGAGATCATTCACTACAGAAGCCTTCGTTTGATGGGCCTCGACGAGGCTAGGGTCAAGAGGGAGATGGATCTCCGAGATTGGAGGGCCAACGAGCTAGAGGAAGTGGCGAAGATGATCACCGCCGAGGATTTGAAGCTGATGGCCGAGCGGGTAGTAAAGCTGGATCCTCTGGTTCAACGACTTGGTGACGTGGGACTACAGCTGCTGATCTTGAACTCGCCGATACGGGTGAAACGTTGATTACGGCTGCATTTCTTGCTTCAATGGGCCGCCCGGAACCCACAAGAAATCACAAGCATAATGCGATGCGGGAGGTTCTAGGGCGTGGATCTGAAAAGAAGACTTGACAAACCCTTCTGATTATGGTTTATTAAGGGTGTTGATTAAGGCTTAAAGGGGTAGACATGCCGCGCAATTCAGACAAGCCGAACCCGAATGACTATGTGCCTCGGGATTACGACGACCTCTATCGCTACTATATCCTGGGTGACGGTCACGGCAACAGCCTGTGCCGCCAGATCATGCGGAAGTTCCTTCCGTACGCCACCCCCACTGAGACGGAAGAGCTGAGCCAAGCAATCGCCGAGCGTCTCATCGAAAAGGGGATGATCGAGAAGTTCGACCCCCAGAAGGGCAACTTCGGGGGAGTGATCTTCTTCACCACCCGGACAATCTGTGTCAATCACCTGTCGAAGAAGAGCCGCAACCCGATCACCGGCCTACATGGCGGGTCGCTCGCAACGACCGGGACGGATGACGACGGCGAGTTCGAGCCTGGGGTCTACAGCTTGGATCGGATCTTCGGTATCGAGTCTCCGGACCATGAGTCACGCATGACGGCGATCGTGATCGTGACCGAGCTGGCCCGTCGCGCTCGCAAGCTCTTCGAGAACCCCCGCCACAAGCGAGACGAGAGCCTCTATCCGTTGCTCAAGCTGCTCCTCGAGCAGAACGATCCGAAGGAGTGTGGCGCAGCTCTCGGGGTCACTCCCTCAACGATACACAATTGGCTGGCCGTGCTCAAGACCATGGCCATCGAGGTCAAGGCTGTTCTGGAGACGAGGCCGGACAAGAACGAAAGTCGCTCCAAGGCCTTGCGACTGGCCAAGCGGACCCATGCTGCCCCGGTTGGTGGCCTGCCGGTGCAAGATTATATTGGGGACATGCCCGTTGACACCGTGTGGTGAAAGTTATCCACAGGCCGCGAAATAAGATGTTGACACCACCCTCCGACTATGCTATAATAGGCGTAGTTGGTATGGAGAATTAGATGGGCCTTCCGAACCTCGACAAACTTGCCTTGACCTGCCAGAAGTTGGGCCTCGCTGTCACCCAGAAAGGGAAGCGACCGGCCAAGTCGGATTATGTCGACGTCCTTCGGGCTCATTTCCTGCCACCTGGTGGTCTGAAGTTCGAAGAGCGTGAACCCATGCTCTGCTTTGCCTCGTGGAACCTCAAGCCAGACGAACTGACCAAAGTCTGGACCAGTCCGAGTTGGGCAGCCCAGATCAAGTTCAACGGCTGCCGTCTCATGATCCACTTCGTAAAGGACGTTGGTGTCTTCGCTCATTCAAGGACGGTGTCGGTCAAGACCTACCGGTTCGAGGAACTGACGGAGCAGCTTCTCTGGGGCAACTTCGTGCCGGACTTCTCTGCCACGATCGACTGCGAGGTCATGATTGAGAAGGCTGTCGACACCACGCCTTACACGGCGAAAGGGGTCAAGACCAAGTCATCCCTCCACTCGACAACGGCTGTCCTCAGCCTGGCGCCCGAAAGCTCGAAGCGTCTCCAGATCGAGCAGGACGCACCGCTCAACGTGCATGTGTTTGACATCCTGTCCTACGAAGGAAGCGATCTGCGCGGCAAGCGGCTCGTCGACCGAGAGGTGTACCGGGCCAAGTTCAAGGATCGTATGGCCCTTCTGCCGATGGCCAACATCTTCCACTTCCCGCCGCTCGTCATCGAAGGAAAGAAGGCCTTCGTGGACGGCATCATCGCCAACGGCGGCGAAGGTGGCATCCTCAAGAACCTCAACGCTGTTTACGAGGACAGCTCGAGCCGAAGCCGGAACGGCTGGGTCAAGGTCAAGAAGCGTATCGAGTTCGACGCTTTCGTCACCGGGTTCGTCCGTGGGGAGCCGGGATCAGGCTGGGAGAACCTGGTCGGTGCCCTCACCTTCTCCGTTCACACGGAGAAGGGGCTCCACGAGCTGGGCAATGCCAGCAATATTACACTTGAGACCCGTAAAAAGATCTCGGTGTATGACCCTGCAACCAACCAAGTCAGCCTGATCCCTGCGATCATGGGGAAGGTGGCCGAGATCTCCGGCCAGGATGTCAGCTCGAGGAGCTTGCGGCTGTCTCACTGCACCATCGAGCGGTGGCGGGCTAAGGTAGGCCCGGATGCCAAGACCAGCCAAGAGTGCATCCAGTCCTACGCTGATCTGGAAGAGGCAGCCAATTGGGTTGGCTAACCTAGCACATTCTAGGTTGAATGTCAAGCGACGAACAGGCCCTTCTCGGGCCTGTTTCTATCAGCGGGTATGGTATCATACACCATGACCGAGTCAAGCCCCTCTGAACTTCAACTTATTCCCCGCTCAGTGACCGTTGAGTCAAACCTCAAGCTGTTTGAACTCCAGAACGGCATGAGCAGCGGAACCACTCTAGCCATGACCTTCGACGTCCCGCAAGGGATGGACCGGCCTATGCTCAGGCAGAGGATGCTCGAGGAGAAGGAAATACTCAACCGTCTTGCCGGTGTAATGGAAGTGGCCTCGGGTGCCTTCGAGCGCTCTCGCTTTGAGGCCTGGCGAAATCGGATGACCGCACTCTTTGACAAGATCCTCAAACGGAGTAGTAGCTCAGATGACGGAAGCAAAGCCTCTTAAGCCTGAGGCCATCGAAGCCCAGCTAATGGGTCTCCTCGACGATGCCACCGCGATGGAGGTGCGTATGTCCGAGGATGATAGTCACTATGACCTCAACTTCATCAGTGCGAAGCTGGCCCTCGTCTCAACCTACCTTGAGCGTCTCAGCGATATCCAGATGAAGCTGACCCGTCATTCCCTTGAGATCATCCGTGTGGCGAGGGCAAACAAAGCCCTCCTGGCCATGAAAGAGAAGGAGCTCAAGGCTAGCGACGAGTACGCGGAGACGCCAGTGCACCAGAAGGGGTTCTGGTTGGCAAACCAACTCCAAGACCTTACCCAGGCATCAGAAAACTGGCAGGGCTTGGTCTTCGTAGTATCGGAGATCAAGACAGTGGTGAACGAGCGTGCTGGCACGATGAAGCGTCTGGACTCCGACATTCGGCTACATTCCAGGCTTTACGAGCAGAAAGTCGCAGCAGGCGCAACCTCACCAGCTTCTTACACCGGCGCAAAGGTCGGTGAGATTGAGATCTGAACCCAAAGGAGAATGTCGTGGAAAACGTCAATGCAGCAGACCCGGCCGTCGCGGCCGCAGTTACCGAAGCAAACACCGAAGTCGAGAGCGCCGGCAAGGAAGCTATCTACAGCAAGCTGGCCGAGTTCGTCCACACCAAGACCGGCAAGCGCATCGGCAAGGCCGGTGGCCGTGCCCTGTTCGACATGGCGATCGACGAGATCTTCGCCCTCGGCGCGCGCGACAAGACCGTCCGCCTGAACGGCGGCTTCGGCTCCTTCCACATCCGCGAGTACACGGAAGGCTCCCGCCGCCTCCCGTCCGGCCAGGAAGTCACGTTCGGCGTCCGCCACAAGCTCCGTTACGAGGAAGGCGTCGTCGTGAAGGCCCTGGTGGCCAACGGCGGCAACCTCGAGGAGGCCTACAAGGTCCGCGGCTCGCGTGTCAGCAAGGACGAGGAGGCCAAGCCGGCCACCGAGACGGCCCCGGCTGCCGCCACCGTGGCGCCCGGCGACAAGCTCGATTAAAGACCTACCTCGGTAGGTGAGTGAAAAGCCCGGCTTTAACTAGCTGGGCTTTTTGCTGTATGATTGACCACTCAGGTTAGCCTGAGTCCACACCGGACAGGACAACACAGGAACGGAAAATGACGGACACATCAGCCGCCCTTGCCGACGTTACCGAGCAGAAGCCCCCGCCGGCCGAAGGAGGCGACCAGGTTGCCTTCGGAGACAAGAAGGTTGAACTCTCGACCTTCGACCGCTTCAAGGGTGCCAAAGGTCGAACGGAGCGTTTCGGGATCATCAGCAGCTCACTCACCCGAATGTTCACCTTCTACTACCAGGGCCAGGCGAAGCAGGGTACCCGCTTCATCGCCCCGACCAACGCCGAAACCCTTGCCTTCGTGAAGAAGACGCTCGGCGAACCCGAACAGCGGTTCGGGATGATCACCTTCCACTACACCACCTCCGAGACCGGTGAGTTGATGACCACCGAGAAGCTGCAGGGCAAGTTCAAGCCCTGGCTGATCTCCGAGAACCGTTACGCCGAGCTGAGTGAACTGCACAAGCAGTGGACCATCCTCGACGGCGGCTTCGACGAGAAGCAGGTTGACATCATGTTCAAGTGCACCGACGACCAGTACCAGAAGGGGACCTTCACGCCTACCCCCACGGCTCACTGGAAGTCGAAGCAGGCCTGGTACGATCACGTCAAGGCCAAGGAACCGAAGGTCACCGAAGCCATGAAGCGGTACTTCGGCCGGCGCCTGACCGACCTCGAGATCATGACTCTCCTCGGCGGTGGTGCTTCGGCCTCTCCGGGATCGACCGACAACGCAGGCGCGATCGACCTGAGCGACATCGTTGGTTAGATGAAGTTTGTCGGGATCGACCCGTCATTACGTCACACGGGACTCTGCCTTCGAGAGGGGGCAGAGTTTCTTTTTGATGAGATAAAGACCGGGAAGCAGGACGTGCTAACCTCCTGCAAGCAGATACGAGCCGACTTTCGGGCTTTTCTGAAGAAACACGGCGCAAGCAACGCGATCTTCTGCATCGAGAAGCAGTTATCTGTTGGTGGGAAGAGTTCCTCGCTCATGTTCCACTGTCAGATGAACATGCTTGAGCTGATCAAAGAGACCGGAGCCACACAAATAGTGATGCCGCTCCCAATCCAGCTCCAGTCCTACGTAAAGAAAAGACACGGCGCCCCTGCGGCTGACGGTGATCCTTACGTGAAGCATTTCCAGGCTACAATGAATTGGCCTCATCGTATCTCCATCCATAAAGTCGATGGGTATTACTTGACAAGGCTAGGCGAGGATGTAGTTAACAAGAAATGGCGCTACAACTTAGTGTCAGCCGAGCAAGCTCTGCACCCCTGGGGGACAATAAATGGCGACTAACGCTGACGTAGTCAGGCAAATCCGCGCTCGTATGGAGAAGAAGTACAAGGATAGTACCGAGCTTTTCCAGAGTCTGAATACCGCCGTCGAATGCCCTGTCATCCCGACGAAGTCAACCATCATCAACGCGGTTAGTGGCATTGGCGGCCTACCGAGAGGTCGAGTGACCGAGATCTTTGGTCCTTTCTCGTCGGGTAAAACAACTATCGCGACCGAGGTTATCGCCTCGTGCCATGAGGCAGCCGGAGGAACGGCTTTGCTCATCGATTATGAGCACGCCTTTGACGCCATATACGGCAAGAAGTTGGGCATTGATCTGAACCCAGATCGGTTCATCTGGTCTCAGCCCGAGTACTTCGAGATGGGGGCCGACATTGCCCTCGACTTCGTTGACAGCGGGGCGGTAGACCTTGTTGTGATTGACTCCGCCGCAGCTATGACCCCTCGCTCCGACATGGAAGGGATAATGGACGTGGAGGGAGGTACGCAGAAAGGCACTCAAGCGGCCTTGATGGCTCGCTTCCTCGAGCGTCTGACGAAGAAGATCTCGAAGGGCCGCAAACCGGCCGTGGTGATCATCAACCAGATGCGTGCTGTGATTAACATTGGAGGCCGGCCGCAGAAGAACGCGCCGAAAGAGCAATCGGCAGCAAGCAACGCCATCAAATTCTACTCCTCTCTTCGTCTCGAGCTTGCGTTCCTTGGATCTGAAGGAGACGAGGCTCGAGGAACGAAGGGAACTGACCAGGTTTATACTCGCAACAAGATTAGGATCACCGCCGTAAAGAACAAGCTTGCCCCGCCGTTTATGCGCGGAGAGTTTGTGATTGAATACGGAAAAGGGATCAACAACCTTGCCTCCATCGCGGAGTTGGCAGAAGCAAAGCTCGGAATTATGGCCGGCGCAGGCTTCTTCAACTACAAGGGGAGAACAACGGAAACGTCAGTCGCATGCCGGGGCCGCGACGCGTTTCTGCAACACCTCAAGGACCATCCGGCAACAGCAAATGAAATCGAAGACGCAGTACTTAGCCTTCTCAAAGATGAGCATGCCAAGTCTCTTGGACTAGATAAGATTGAAGTGATTGGAAAGGCGAAGGAGTTGGAGGATAATCCAGGTCTAGTTCTGGATAGCCCTTCTGCCCCGGTTGCACCCTTTGGAACAGGTACGGATCTAGCAGTAACGGACGGTTAACCCTTCGGACCAGACAGAAGCTGACCGACGGGATGGGTTCAGAGCTCAAGGACCAATCCAAGGGTAAGATATCCCGCCGAGGATATCGCCGTTCCCGGCCCGTCCAGAAGCGCACATCGCACCACAGAACAGCCCACAGATCAGAGACAGGAACAGACCATGAGACAGATCCTCATCACAGGCGACGACGGCCCCGACGCGACCGGCCTCAAGGTGCTTCGAGACGCCGCACAGCAGGCTTACCCCTCCTCGCGCATCATCCAGATCACGACCGCGACACAGCAGAGCGGGAAATCGTTCTCCTGCTCGGACGGATGGGAGCGCTGGAAGACGATCGAGCCCACCCTCGTCGGAAAGGACACCTACACCTACGACCTCACCCCCGGAGACGTGCTCACCCGAGCCTTCCTCATCCCGGACCCCATCACGGACCGGCCCTGGGACCTCGTGCTCACCGGCGTGAACCACGGATCCAACGTGGGCCTGGACGTGTACCTCTCCGCGACCGTATCCATGGCGATGATGGCCGCATCATTCTACGCCACCCCGGCCATCGCGTTCTCCCAGGACCTCCCCGACGCGTCCAAGATCTTCGACGCCCAAGCGGACCGTCGCCTCTTCAACTCCGCCGACAGGGCCCTCCTCGACATCCTACGCAGGACCAACCCCTCTCACGGGGATTGCTTCAACGTGAACTTCCCCGTAACGGCCTCGATGGGGTTCAAGGCCACCAAGGTCGCCCACTACTCCCGCTACCGGACCCCTCCCACGTCGATGGTCCCCCGCGCCGAACAAGAGTCCTCCGACGTGACCCACCTCGCCCAGGGCTACGTCACCGTTTCCCAGCTCCAGCTCCGGGTCAACCCCCCGCACGCCTTCTAACAGGGATCGGATGACCAGCCTCAAGGCCCTGAAAGACCGGGCCACGATCATAGTTAAAGCTCGTGGCCACCGGATGAGATGGGCAGTCGGACCCATCAGAGCAACCGGAACCTGCCGTGACTGCTTCAAGACGGTATCAGTAACCACAACCCAACCGACCCCGATCGAAGGCCAGGCAACAAAGCTCCAATGCCCTCCCGCAGACCAAAGACCTCGTCGACTCTCATCGAGACCCCAAAGCCAGGGCCCGATTACCTCGACGTGACCACAATCGGGGACCGCGAGCGCAAGTGGATGTACGTAGGCCAAGATCTCTCAACCAAGCCGTCTCAGACCACAGCCCTCGAGGTCGACCCCAAGACGGGGCTGATGTGCTCAACCAATTTTGTCCAAGAGCCCCCGCCCAAAATTCTCGACCTCGCCAGCCTACCGATGGTGAACCTACCCGACATGGTCAAAGACCTGGAGCCGGGTCAATTCGCCGACTACCGGAAGATTATCCAGACCATCCACGACCACGCTGTCTTAGGGAAGCCGGCCCCAGGTACCCCGATGCAGACCGTGACCTCTGAAGCCGCCGCTCAGTTCCTACGAGACAAACGTCAGATGACGGACAAGGATTTCAAGGAACAGATCCTTGGCTCTTGGGACCCTAACGCGGAAGAGGACGTTCTAATCCTAACGTCCACCGAGCGACGCGGTAGGGAATTGGTCCAGCAGAAGTTTGGTCCTGCCTTGGAAAAGGGTCGCAACCTCAGATTTACTTACGTGACCGAAGCCGAGGATCTTCGTGGTCGAGACGTGGACCGCTTCAACGCTATCATCGACCCTTGGCTTCAAGCCACAGGCAAGTCCGCAGAGGTCCTAGAAGCACTTAAGGCTCGGACCCATCGTCGATACGAGGATTTCACCAACATCGGATCCACCCATGTCACCGTCGAGAGGGAGGGCGGGAAAACCACAGCGTTTCCCTTCACCAAGATCGAGAGGGTTCTAAACCTCGTGTACGTGACCACCGTACACGACATCAACTCCTCCCTCCAAGGGAAAAGCGTACGAGTTGACACCGACGGGATGGGCTCAGGCCTTTACACCCGATACGGTACAGTGCGTTACGTTCGTAACTCCTTCTTCGCCCTGGAAGTACTAGCCACGGAAGACAAACCAAAGCTAGTTCCCAAGCCCGCCCCTCGACCGAAAGACCCACTTATCGGCGCAGACCTTGACGTCGACGATCTTGACCTCAGCTCGGACCTCCTTCAATGACCTCTCCTCCTCCGACCTCAACCAAGATCCGAGTTCGCAACTACCAGTCCATCGCCGACGCGAAGATCGAAGTCAGCGGCCTCACCGTCGTGACCGGCAAGTCAAATATCGGCAAGTCGGCCCTCATCAGGGCAGCAACGGCCATGCTCTTCGGAGCCCCCGGCGAGTCGTTTATAAAGAACGGAGAAGCTTGGGCAGGCGGAGCGATTGTTATTGAGGATGGGCAGGGTGAGTTCAAAGTTCAGTGGCGGAAGGTCAAGACGCAGGCCCGGACACCCAACCTCCAGCCAGTCCTGGCGATCAACGGCCACGTCCACACCAAGATCGGCCGTGACCACAAGGACCTCGTCGCACCCTACGGCATAGCGGAGATTGAGACCACAACCGCTCGGTTCCGCCCCCAGGTCGCAGGTCAGTTCGACCAGATCTTTCTCATAGGAGCCAACGAGACGGCTGTAGCCGAGGTCTTCAAGATCCTGGGTCGAGCCGATATCGTGACCGACGCCCAGAAAGAGGCGAAGAAGGACCTGAAGGAGAACACGGACCGCAAGGCCATCCGTCGGGAGGACACCGAGACCCAACGAGCCCGAGTGAAGGAGCTCGACCACGTCCCAGCCCTTCGGTCCCAGCTGATTGACCTCCAGCGAGAGACGGCCGAGCTCAAGACCCAGATCGAGCAATCCTACAAGAGGATGGGGGAGATCGAGGAGTACGAACGTCTCCTCTCCCTCCTTCGACCTCTCCCCGAGCCTCCTCCGCTCCCGTCTCCCCCGCAGAACAGTCAGGCCATCACCTTGATCCTTGAGCTGTTCACTCTCCACACCCGACCCCTTCCTGCAGCCGTCGAGTTTGACCACCAGACCATCCCCTCCCTTGTCGAGCTCAAAGCTCTCATCGAGTACAGCGAGCTCACCACCAAGGAACAAATGATCGAGCAAGGCTTGGACCTGACCCTCAGGGAAATGGCTGTCGCAGACACCAAGAGATTGGAGCTGGAAGCCAAGTTGGGTATCTGTCCCACGTGTCAGAGAGCATTCCAGGGTGATCACGTCCATGTCTGAGGTGATCACCGTTAAATGTGAAGCGAAGGATCCGACCACCTTCCGGGCGATCGAGATCAACGATCCGCATATCGCAGCCTCGTCACCGCCAGCCTTCAAGGTGCCTTACCCTGAGCACCTGGACAGCATGCTATCCCAGGTATTCCAGGCGGCTATTCGCCTAAAGGTCGACGCTATTCTTTGGTCTGGGGACCTTTTTCACCTCAAGGAACCTCGAAACAACCCCCTGTGGCTAGTCGCAAAGACCATCCGGGAGTTCAAAGAGGTTCAAATCCAAGGGGCGCTCAAGAACCTTGGCGTAGCCGGGAACCACGACATCAAATACGGCTCCCTCGAGACGGGTCTCAAGGGCCAGCCGATCGAAGTCCTCATCGAGGCCGGAGCCTATCACCTCCTTGACCGAGCCGACTACCTGTATCAATGCGACGGGCACACCGTGCGTATCGCAGGCGGTTCCTACCATCACGGCCAGGCTCAACACATCCGTGACAAGAAGAAGCTCGGAGCCGACACCCTTATCACAATGGGTCATTTCTGGCTAGGGGCCCAGACCGGCGAGTTCTTCGGCGAGGCCCTTTACGGCTTCGACTTCTTCAAGGAGTCAGAGTCTGACATCATCTGCGTGGGTCACCACCACGAGGACAAAGGTGTTGCCGAGGTAGCCGGGCGCCACTACGTCTCGCAAGGCTCAATGTCTATCACAGGCTCTCACAGTCATGACCTCAATCGCCGTCCCGCTGCATGCCTCATCGAGGTATCTAAGGTCGACGGCAAGATCGAGCGGAAGTTCACCCTTCTCCGCCCCAAGATGCCCCCGATCGAGGACTTACTGGACCTGGAAAAGCATGCCGAAATCAAAGCCGAGCGCAAGGAAATGGACGAGTTCATTACCACCCTGGCCTCGGCGGAAGTCAAGTCGGCCGACCCCGTCGATATATTATCCGAGGTCGCACCCTCTGAGGAGGTTCGCAAGCGTGCCCTTGAATACATCCAGGCCGCCGAGCTAAAAGGCGACAAGAAGTGACTTATTGGCGTCACTCTGTCTCGTGGTCAAAGCTAGTCCTTGCCCTTGAATGTCCTCTATCGCTGCAATACGCGATCGAGAAGCGTCCGACAGGGAAGGTCAGAACCAACTTTTACCAGGCCCTGGGCAAGATCGTCCAATACACCTTCGAGCAGTACTTTAATCAGAGGGTGAACCTCCGGCCAGGGTGCGACACACCCGAGGTCATGATGAAGATCGTGGACCGGGTGTTCGCCTCTCACTGGTTTAACTACGAGCTCCAGCCGTCTTATCCTTACGGAATGGACCAGGCCGAGCTCGAGAAGAGGACTCGTTTTCAGGTACTCAACGGCATGAAGATCATGCGAGACCTGGGCATGCTGAACCTCGAGCTTAGGTCCGAGGTTATGTTGAACGGAGTCTTCAACGGCTTCCGTATGTTTGCAATGGTGGACTTCCTTAGAGAAGGAAAATCCGGCGACTTTATCATCGACGGTAAGGGCCACGCAGCAAAGAATGCTGACGAGAGGCAAGTCAAATACTACGCCCTTAACCGAGCCAGCTCAGGCCGGAAAATAGCGGGCGGTGGCCTACTCTACTTCAACCACGATTACGTGCCGGTTGACGTGACCCCCAAGTCGCTATACGATTTTGGCAACACCGAGGTAAAATCTGTCCAGCCCCTGTTCGAAGAACTGAAGAAGGGGATACCGGGTGACCTTGAAGCCAGGCCGGAACGTGACCGTTGTTGGAACTGCAACTGGAACAAGGTCTGCCGCAGCGCCTTCAAAGCCAAGGAAGAAGTAACCGACGTAACCCCGACCCAGGTAGGCTTCGGGGATCCCAACCCGAAGGTATGAGAAGCAATGCCCACCCCCGAAGAAGAGTTCCGTGGCCTGCAGGACAGGCATCAGAACCTCATCCGTCAGCACGCCGTGCTCACCGAGCAGCAGCGCTCGACCCTGGAGCGGAAAGACAAGATCCGCGCCGACCTTATCCTACTCGGGGTTGACCCGGACAAGCCTCAGGAAGAGATGCAGCGCCTCAAAGGGGACATCGAGTCCTTTATGACGTCGGCCCGCGCGTCTCTGGATGAGTTTGAGGGTAAACTCAAGGGAACCATCCCTGTGGAACCCCCAACGACGGCGACCTCGATCGGAGAGATCTTGACCTCGGCCGAACCAACCGTCGTCGAGACCTCACCAGCTCCGGCTGCTGAACCTCCGCCGAAACCGACCAACCCGGCCGACGATATCGACATCGGCTAATCAATGACGCAGCAAGGAGACTATTCGTGGCAGACGTGAACTTCTCAGTCGAGATGAAGGAGTTGCGCCAGCGCGTCAACTTCGTCCGCAACGGCCTCGGTTCCCTCAAGACGGATCTTCCCGGCCTTCTCATTCGTTTCAACGTCACCGGCAACAAGCTGACGATGTTCACCTCCGGCAAGGAGATGTTCTGCCGTACCGAACAGCCGATCACGCGGACCGAAGAGACGCCGGTCGACGGATCCTTCGGCGTCATGGGCGCCAAGCTCATCAACCTCGTGAACAGCACCGAAGCCGAGCGGGTCTATTTCAAGGCCGACCAGGAAGGTCTCGAAGTTCAGTCTGGTCTTCTCACTGTCAACCTGGTCCTCTATGACTCGGCGACGCTCAAGCAGATCGAGCAAGGCGTTTCGGACCATCTTACGATGGAAGGCACGTCGATCGACCGCTCCTCCTTCGAGGAAGCCCTCACCTGCGCCAAGAGCTGCACGACAGCGAACAACCTCCGCCCCGACGTGACACATGTCGAGCTTCGTGGCGGCCGTGTTCTGTCGTCGGACGGCAGCAAGATCATGATTTACTCCCATGACGGCTTCGACAAGAGCCTGTCCTACAAAGTGCCGGCCGCGATCCTCAGCGCTGTCATCACGGCCATCAAGAACACCGAGGCCGAGAGCGTCCAGCTCATCGACGGCCAAAACTACTACTACATGCGGGGTAAGCTGAACGGCTTCACCTTCGGCATCCGCAAGGTTGAGCGCCACTTCCCACAGGTCGAGGGCATGATCACCGCTGTCGGCACCCCCGACGACGAGATCTCCATCGACAAGAAGGTCCTGCAGGCCATGATCGCCGGCGTCGCCCTGGGTCTCGACTCCCAGGAAGTCAAGGTGATCTTCGACGCGGACGGCCAGAAGCCGGAGCAGTACCTCGAGGTCTCCTCGAAGAACAGCCTCGGCCGTCGCTCCTACGAACGCTGCTCGTGCGGCCGCACCGGAACGACCGCGACCTCATTCCCGGTGTCCTTCAAGCACCTCAACGACACCCTCTCTGTTTTCAAGGGTGACTCGGTCGTCGACCTGTCGATCATCCAGAAGAAGCACCTGCTTCTGGTTCGCGATCATACAAACGACCGTGAGGTCGTGACCGTGATCCCGTTCCGGACCGACGCCCAGATCGAGAAGGAGAAGGCCGACGCTGCGGCAGCCGAGAAGGCTCGCACGAAGGAGACTCCAGTCACCAACGCAGGTGTCGACGGAACCGAGTCCTCAACCGAGCTGGCCGAAGGCGCCCTGGAAGACGTCTCCCTTGAGTAGCAACGGCGAACAGGTCGGTTTCGGCTCTGTTCGTCAGATCCTTCCGCTCGAGCACTCGGAAGCTAAACGGGTGCTCGAGGCAGCGGAGACGGCGATCGGAGACGAGGTTCTGACTGACTACGAGGAGGGCTTCACAAGATCAGCCCTTCAAGGTATCAGGTCACAAGGTTTCCGGTGGGATCTTTCAACCTCCCGGAAAGACGTGATTAACGCAATCGAGAAGAAGCTCAGCCGCGAAGGCCTTCTCTGAGGAGACACCATGCCGATCACCTATCGGATTGACGCCGACCTCGAGAAGCTCGGCAAAGAGATTATCAACAAGCACCGTCCGATGCTGGGTCACCTCAAGATCCAGTACATGTTTCGGTCCGAAGCGTCGATCTCCGACGACAAGGTGATAGCCGGTCGTTGCATCAAGGTCGACGACCGGAACCGAACCATCCACGCCTATGACTTCATCATCGAGATTGCCTATGATCTCTGGGAGACGGCGACGGACGAGTTCAAGGAAGCCCTGATGGACCACGAGCTGGGTCATTGCGGTCTCCGGGTGAACCCCGACGACGAGCAGGACATCCTGTACGACGATGCCGGCCGACCCAAGACCTACATCAAGACGCACTCAATCGAGGAGTTCGAGGAAGTGCTCGAACGCCACGGAGCCTACCATAAGAACCTCCGTCAGTTCCTCGTGGCCTTCGCGAAGTCGAAGTCCAAGAAGAAGACGGAACCCGGCGCCGAGCCCGACCTGACCGAGACGGCGGACCTGGTCACCCAGTGATACCGGAGATCGACAAAAAGCTAGTCGAACTAGAGCAGGGGGTTGCCGTAAGGGAGCGGCAACTCTCTGATCGGAAGGACGACCTTCTTCGTTTGGAGGCTGAATACCTAGCCTTGACGAAAGAAGTTGACCTTTTGGAGAAGGTGGAAGCCACCCTCCAGGCTGTCTCAGCTAAGGCCCTCAACCAATCTACAGACACCATCGACAAGCTGGTCACAGCCGGACTGAAGGCTGTGTTTTACGACCAGAAGCTGGAATTTAAGACCGTGGTGGACAAATACCGCGGCAAGACCAGCATGAAGTTCGAGCTCTACCACAACGGAAAGAGTGCTCCTCTCCTTGAGAGCTTCGGTGGTGGAGTCCTCGTGCTCTCCGGCGTACTACTCAGGGTCGTGACGATCATCGTCCTGAAGAAGAAGCGCTTCCTTATGCTGGACGAGTCTCTTTCCCATCTCTCTGTGCAGTACCACGAGAACGCCTCTGCCCTTCTCCAGAAGATCTGTCGGGAGCTAGGGTTTAGTATCTTGATGATCACCCATCAGGAAGGCTTCGTGCGTCATGCCACTGCCCATTACGAGGCGAAAGAGTCAAAGGCTGGAGTGACCTTTGACTTAGTCAAGAAGCCTTGATCTAGCTCTATTACGAGGGATGTAACTTGGGAACACGTGGAAGGGAGGTGGGTTTAAGCCCTTGCTACTGAGCACCTCCACTGGTATTGGATAGCTGGAACGGGCACCTTGTTAACCAAACAAGGTTAACGCGGAAGCGGCAAGCCCCAATCCTCTCATCTGGAGTTGTATATGACCGACAAGCCCTCAGTGGACGCCCTCGAAGTGAACGCCACCCCGGTCGAGGAGGTCAACGAGGATTTGTACGAGGAGATGTCAGCGCTCGAACAGGCGATGACCTCCGAGGAAAACCAGATCGAAGGAACATTTCTAACGGGCGGAAACACCCGTGACTTCCTGCAGCTGCAGGACGAGAAGGAAATGGATGAGCACTTCATCCTGAACCCGAAGCCGGTTCTGGACGGTCCGCCCCTCCTCGATTTCTTCCGAAACAACCTCCACAAATTCGACAGCCCGTACGCCTACATCGGAGGCGAAGCGAACAGCCCTGACATGGAGCGTTACCAGAGCGCTGAAGTCCGGATCTTGATCGCCCGGCTATCGACCTACGAGAGTGTGAGTCTCTCGATGTCGCACTCGCTGATGGCGCAGATCTACGGCGAGGAGGATTACACCTTCTGCGACCTGGCCTTCCTTCCCAAGCCGAACGACTATCGTCTCCTTCTGGAGAACAACTTTCCGGTCTGGTTTGGTGTTGGAACCAAGTTGAAGGCTCATCGCTTCGATGTTCTTTCAATCACCCATGCCGTGTCGATGGAGCAGCTAAACTTCGTGCCGTTGCTTCACGACTCGGGCATCCCGCTCTTCAAGGAGCAGCGGATGGAGCGCGAGGACATTCCGATTATCCTCGTCGGTGGAGCCAATTCCGGAACGACCGCGCCCCTGGCCGGGGAGTTTATTGCCTCGGATGGGACAAAATACTCGACCTTGGTAGACGCCGTGATCTACGGCGATGGCGAGGAAGCGGGTAAGGAGTTCATGCGTATTGTCCGTGAGGGCAAGCAGAAGGGCTGGTCCAAGCGGGAGATCCTCCGCAACTGCCACGGACGAGTGATGGGCTTTTACGAGCCGGATTGCTACGTCCACGAGTTCGACGGTAAGGGCTCGATAACTTCCATCCGTCGGAAGGAAGGCTGTGACTATGCTCAGTTTCCCGTCACGCGGTCGAACGTCGATAACCTCGACACCGTGCGAACCCTTGAGCAGAAGATTCTCCCTTACACAGGAGACGGTGCGTCAGTCGATGTGGCTATCGCAGGCTCCGTTGGCTGCATTGGATCTGCCGGTTGGGGTGCTTGCTCTTTCTGCCGAGAAGGGTCTGAGGGCCCCTACCGGGAGCGTTCGCTCGGGAAGGTGATGGACGCCCTCGACAACGCCACACGCAACCAAGGTACCAAGGAAGTCAGCTTCTTCTCGCTGAACTTCAACCAGTATTCCGACTTCTTCCCCCTCGTGGCCGAGAGCGTTAAGCGCGGTTACAAGGTGGGCTTGATCTCCCAGCGTATTGACATGCTGGCCGAGACGCCGGAGCAGGTCAAGGTTCAGCGTTGGCTGAAGAAGTCCAACTTTACCCTCGGCGTCGAGGGCATCAGCGGCCGCACCCGAGCCTACCTCAACAAGAACCTCCAGGAGTGGGAGATCTTGATGTGTGCGGCCGAGATGATGAAGGAAGGGGCAGGTGAGCTCAAGTTCTTCCAGATCGTGACCGGGCTCGAGCAGGATCACGACGTCCAGGAGTTCTGCTCCTTGATGGAGAAAGTCAATGCCCTCCGACAAAAGCTGGGAGCTTCGACCCGTTTTCGTGTTTCATTCACCCCGCTCTTCCCTTCTGCTTTCACTGCCCTCCAGTTTGCTCCCTGCAATGCTGCGATCATGCATGGCACCCGCAGTCTGGATAAGCTCTTCGGAAGAGCAAAAGAGCTGGGCTGGGGTCGTCGTCTTTCCGTCTCCGGAGAGGAGCCCCTTGTCTCGAACACCATTAACCACGGTGGTCGCAACATCACCGGCCTTCTGATCCAGTCGCACTTCAAGGACGGCTTCCGCTTCTACGGTAACGTCCCGAAGGGAACTTGGACCAGGTGGGCTGAGCGTGTCAAGCGCGACCCGAATATTGACTTGGAGATCACCTGGGGCGAGAAGTCCTTCGAGTACATCTTCCCGTGGGAAGACATCGCTTACTCGACCTCGAAGGAGATCCTTTGGCGCGGCTACGTGAAGGCAGTTGCTTACCAGGGTGTGGCTTATTGCCTCAGCACCCGGACGATCAAGGGTGTTTGCCATGTCAACGAGTGCGGCGCCTGTGACCCGGACAAGGATGGTAAGCCTAACACTGCCCTTATCAAGGCCATTGTAGGCCGCCGAGTTGCACCGACCATCCCGACCGAGAAGATCTCGGCCGCCGCCCAGTCTCGCGAAAAGAGCTATCACCTTCGAGTGCTTTTCCGGACAACGGACCCGATCTACAGGTTCGTCATGAAGGGCTACTTCCAGTACCAGATCCCCCGCGCCCTGATGAACGTGTCCAAGAAGTTCAACGATGCTTTCGTGGGCTCGATTGGGCATGCGCGCATTGCGGCTGGTGCCAACATGGCGAAGGACTGGACCTTCGGGCACAACATCTATGACTTCTCGCTCTCGAGCCCTGTCTCAGAGAGCGAGCTCCGCGGGATGATCGCCGAGGCTAACACCTACATCAGGGAAGGCGAGATCATCGACATTCGCATGGACACTCATCTTACCGTCCTGCGAAACGACGTGGACTATGCCATCTACTCGATGTTCATCCCGAACTCGGGTATGAGTCACGCCCGTATTCGAGGTGACATCGAGCGTTATTTCGAGCGCAAGTACGAAGGCAAGCTAGGTCAGATCAAGATCAAGAAGACCCAGGGCAAGGGTGTGTTCGTCACCATCGAGCAGGCTCTCGGAGCGAAGGACGTCCGCCAGGTAACCTACCAGTGGATGCCTGACCAGCGCGGCACCCTTGTGCGAATGGTGATCTCGGGTAACTACAATCCGATGGCCATGCTGGAGGCAGTCACCGGCCGAAAGGGTTTCAGCTGGAAGGCTTACCCCATTTATTGCGACGGCTACCTGCAGCTGGCGAAGGAGACGGGCGAAACCGACGTCTTCGCAGCCCTTGCGGGTGAAGTGCAGACCTGTTCTGTGACTGGCGGGCCGCTTGAGATGGACCTCTTCCGAGGCGAGAAGCTGAAGTCGGGTATCTCGCTTGTAGCCGACAACGGCCTCGACATCAACTATCCTGTAGATATGGACGTGTTCTTCACACGCCAGCTGCAGGCGATCGACGTTGGGCACGAGCTAGTTGCAGCGGAGTAAGCCATGCTTGGAACAATCCTTCTAGTCATCCTGATACTATTGCTGGTTGGCGCGTGGCCTCAGTGGCCGCACTCTATCAATTGGGGGTTTTATCCGAGCGGCGGCATTGGCATCGTGCTGGTCATCGTGCTGATCCTGCTCCTGCTGGGCCGTATCTAAGGTCCCATGCTTTCAGACGCCCATCGAGCGTACCTACTCACCAGATCTTATACCCCTGCTTTGATCGAGCAGGAGGATATCAGGTCTTTAGGTGAGGGGGTACACAACGTCGAGGGTGTGACAATACGAACCGACAACCCTGTGATAGCCTGGCCCTGCCGAAGCATGGGAGGGCAGATTGCCGGTGTTCAGACACGCAGAGCTGACGTCCATGAATACCGATGGGCTGTTGGAACGAACGCGAGCCACCTGCCGATCCTTTACGGATCAGAGCAGGACCACGAACTACTCTACTTGAACGGTCGGGTGATCCTGACCGAGGGGCTGTTCGACCGTGCAGCAATCAAGAGATGCGTGCCGGACTATGCGGTCTACGCCCGTCTCTCTAAAGGTATAGCTAAGCACCTACTAGTCTTCTTGAAGAGATACGCTCGCCAAGTCTGGACCGCCTTTGATCACGACGGTCCCGGCGAGAAAGCTACTGACGCTGCGGACCAGAGGCTGAGAGACTCGTTGGAAATCAACAGGCTGATGATCCCCTCGAAAGATCCTTCTAAGCTGATTGAGGATCGTGGCGAGCGGCGAGCAAAAGAAATAGTGGAGCGGCAAATTCGCTCATTGGAGATCTAATGGCTACGGGTACACTTGCCAATCGTATGCGCCCCCGCAAGTTTGGGGAGGTGATGGGTCAGGAAGGGGCAGTCCAGGTTCTGCTCAAGATCGTTCAGGAGGCCTGGCGTCCCAACGCTCTGGCTTACACCGGCCCTTTCGGCACAGGTAAGACGACCCTCGCACGCCTCACGGCTCGGGCCCTTCTTTGCGACAGCCCGACCTTTTCGACCGTCCAGATGGGCTTGCCGGAGAACCTACGGGGCAAGCCCTATGAGCCTTGCGGTCTGTGTGACAGCTGCCAGGCGATGGACAACGAGAACCATCCGAACTATGTCGAGGTGGACGCCGCCAGTCAGGGTGCGGTGAACGACGTGCGCGCCATGAAGGACATGGTTCAGTATCGCACCGGCGACAAGATCAAGATCATTGTCTACGATGAGTCGCACATGCTCTCCGTGCCAGCTCAGAATGCACTACTCCAGATCCTCGAGGAGGGTCAAGAGCACGTGATGTTCGGCTTCTGTACGACGGAGAGCGGCAAGATGTTGCCGACCATCCTGTCACGTTGCATCGAGCTCCAGATGAGGCTTCTGAAGACGGAGCTCATTGCAGCCCGTCTGACCGAAGTGGCAACCAGGGAGGCGATCAACTTCGAGCCGAAGGCACTCAGCATCATCGCAACCTACGTTCGTGGCCATGCCCGTGACTCGATGGTCTTCCTGGAGCAACTGTCGCAGATGGCTCCGGTTGTTACCGAAGATCTGGTCCGTCAGTTCCTCAAGCTGGATCGCTACGTCGAGGTCTACAAGCTGCTGTGCGAGAAGGACAAGAAGTCGGCCTTCGAGCAGCTAGAGGCCCTTCTTTGCACCCTCGCAGCTGCCGACCTTACCGCAAGCATTGGTGAGGTGCTTATCAACGCATATCGCCTGACGATCAACATCGACAACTCGACGGCAACCGACAAGGCCTGGCTGGCTCGTGTTGTGGAGGCTCGTGGCAAGGACAGCCTGCTCCCGACAGCGGAAGCGATCCTTGGTTTACCAATGGACTATGCCACCATCAACTTCGGGATTGCCTCAATCGGCAACGTGCTTTTGACGGATACGCCGGCCACGATTCGTCCAGGCGGTCCGGTCTCATCGCTCCGGCCGCAAATGCCGGCAGGGCCAGCTGTCCCGGTGAATGGTTTCCGGAAGCCGGGGACCTGATGGAATTAACCCCCGACGCTATATCAGCTGCTCGGTATTGGGTTGCACACACCCGCGGGCCTGACTTTAACAAGCTTCGAGACCGGGGGTTTATCACCTTTTACCCGGCGATGGACGACTACGTTTTCTTGGAGGTAAGCGAGAAGAACGAGCGCCTGCTAAGGAAACAGACCGAGCTTTGCGTGGCCTTCTTGAAGGCTAAGGAAGATTACTCAACAGTGTCCTATAGGGACATGATGCGAATGTTTACCAAGACCCTTTCACCAATTGACAAGGGAGCCAGGATCCTTGCAGTGGTGGGCGTAGCCTCAGGTTTGGATGGGGAGGTCCTTGAGGTAAGGAATGGAGGAGAGAAGTTCCTCTGTGCGATGCAGGGTTTCAACCGTGTATACGAACGTGAGCTTGATCGCCTCGAAATAGTTGAGAAGAAGGCTGATGACGAAGATCTTGGTAGTGGACGCTTCACCTCTGATCTACTCGGTGTTTAACACCCAGGGATATCTGAAGACGAAGACTGACATCCCAACCGGCCTTCGCTACGGCTTCCTCCGCTCGATCAGGTCCTACGAGAAAAAGACGAAGGCCGACCTCGTCGCTATCGTCTTCGACGTGAAGGGTCCGATCTTGAAGGCTGCTGAGCTTCCGGAGTACAAATCGGATCGCGTCTGGACCCAAGAAAAGCAGACGATGTACGACCAGATCCCGGATCTGCGGGAAATGCTTAGCTACACCAAATACGCTCAACTCGACTCCGAGGGTTACGAAGCCGACGACGTCATCGGACATCTAGCTCGCACGAAGGCTTCCAACGGGGCCGACGTGACGATCATCAGTTCGGACAACGACATGTTGCAGCTGATTGGCGGTCGGATTGACATCTTCCGGCAAGGCAAGGCAAAGAAGCCGAACCGCCCTGCCACCAAGGATCAGTTCCTGACCCGCGAGTCAGTCCGCGAGATTTTCGGCGTATGGCCCGAGCATCTTCTCGTGTACCGTTCTATGGTTGGCGACAAGTCTGACCATGTGGCCGGGGTGGTTTCGGGGGCAGCGGACGAAGCGAAGCTGGCGACCTACCTCACGAACACATTTCCAACCGACAAGGTTCTGACCCTCGAGGACCTGAAGGCCAAGCTGCCTGAAGGCTCTCTGTTTGGAGACGCAGCTGAGTCCATGGCGATCGTCGAGCGGAACTACCACGCAATGACGCTTCACAGCCCGCCGAAGCTCAATATCACCAAAGGTCAGCGGGACAAAGCTAAGCTCACAGAGCTCTTTGTCAAGCTCGAGTTTCGCTCAATGATGGAGCATATCAACTCTTTGGTGGGGCTATGAAGCTCAGTCAACTGGACATCAACGACAATTGGATCCGCCTCAACCAGTTGGCTGTTGCAATGATCCCCGACGCTCGTGACAGCCAGGCTCATACTTCGATGCTTGCCTCCTTGGAGGCCGACACCGTCGATGATGAATTGAAGATGACTTTGGTAGGCTTCAAGCGCGCCCCCGCTGCCAAAGGCAACCACCACGCTTTCGAAGGCGGCCTCATTCACCATCTTCTGGAGATGTGGGGCATTTACTGCTCACTCAGCCACACCATCCTGAACCACAAGACCGACCCGGCGTTTGTTAACGACGAGCGGGTGTTCAAGGCGATCCTTTACCACGATCTTCACAAAGCGCATCGAACCTACAAGCTGCTGTCAGAGGATCCCTGGCAATGTGATTACGCGAAGGATCCCGAAGAGGATCTGATGACCACGGACATCAAGTCTCTGTGGCTACTCAACAAGCACGAGATCCAGCTCGACCCGCAGCAGCTGAACGCCCTCTGCTGGGCTGAAGGCGGCTTCTCGAAGATCAAGCCCTGGGATTGCAGCGTGCTCGCAAAGCTCTGCTATCTTCTGGACGAGATGTCAGGGAATGTCCTGGCCCGGATGGAAACCCGAACCTACCTCAGCCATCGTCGAGTGGAGCCGTGATGTTGAAAGTTGGATGCATCGGTACCGGTGCGACAGGAAAGACGACGACGCTCAAGCTTCTCGAGCCTCGTGTCAAGGAAGCTTATGTCCCCGGTGTGATGCGCCAGGTTCTGCAAGAGCTGTCCGTGGGTAGCGAGGGCGCTCAAAGAGATATGAGCGACGAACTTACCTGGCGCCTGCAGAAGACCGGCTTCGACCGGAAGATCGAGCAGGACCGCAACCACAAGCACGGTCTTTTCGACCGAACCCTCCTAGACCACTTCGTTTACTGCATGCTCTGGGCCCGCTCGTCGATCGACGACAGCACATGCAAGAGCATGATGATCTTGGTCAAGGAGAACCTCGAGTCCTACGACCGGCTCTTCTATTTCCCGATCTGTGAATGGTCGGCACCTCTTGATCCCATTCGCGAGAACAGCTACGCCAGCCGTATTGCATGGGATTTCATGGCTCGAGGCCTTCTCGAAGACCTGGGATTCATGAACCGTTACGACGAGGTTCCTGACGATGAACCCACCAGCCGGGCTGCTTATTTGGCCTTGCTGATGAGGGAGTCGTAGGAACGGTGGGAGGGCTCCAGCTCCTGGAGAGTGTGGACGTGGTTGGCAGCGGGCGCCGTGAGGCTGAACCCAAGTGTTGCTTCTGAGTTGAAGGACGCTCTGACCGGGGAGCCCCCTGAAGGGGCAGGGAGCAATCCTTGCCCCTTCTTGTATGGTGGAACATGAGCACGGCACCTTTTCCTGATCTTGCCCTCGGCTGGGGTCAACATCGCAACCTCCGCCTGTCAGAGCTCAGCGATGGTTACTTGAGGTGGATGTCTCTCCCCAACAAGAAGAACGCCAGCGGTGAGCTCTACAAGCTGGATTACTTTGGAAAGGATTGGGAGAAGCTCGCCCGTCTAGAGATCCAGCGGCGGAAGGAAGGCGGAAAGGTCAACGACCCCAACGTCGTGAACTTGCCGGCTGTGCCAGGGGGCGATGAACCTGATCTTATCAGCGATGCTGTCCAAGTGCAGAACCGGCCCCTTTCCCACCAGGATCAGTTCTTCCCGTCCTACGCCGCGGTCGAAGACCTGCTGGATCTTTTCCTGAAGGAATTCATCATCCGGACCAACAAGACGGCCCGGTTCTTGGAATGGACACAAGAGTTCTGCCGGGAGATTGTTCGCCGCGGGAAGTGCGTGTCCAACCCCATTGACTCTGAGCAAAACTACCACTACCAAGAGTTCACCTTCTCCTTTATCTGGAACAGGGAAAGGTCAATGGCCGAGCTTACAGAGATCAGGCGAGGTCACATTGGCTAAACCTAAGATCAAGATCCCTTCATGGCACACGAAGGAGATCGCCCTTTTGCAGATGGACACCCAGCTGATAGCCTTGAAGTCAGCCTTGGACCGACTGCAAATGGAGATGATACCGGAGAGTCCTCGCGAGGTCTGGCTGATCTACGAAGGGTTGAGGGAGCAGATCTCTGCTGCCACCGTCGCCAAGCGGGACGTAGAGAAAATGGAATGCCAGCCGGAGCGCTTTTGGTCTTTGGCCATCGTGGCAATTTACGCTTGGGCAACCAAGGATCGCTTCTCCGATTAACGGTCGAATGCTTAGGTGTATGATCGGAAGGGAGAGGCAATCCTTGATTGTTTCCTTTCGCATCAGCCTAACCTTACAATCAGCGAGTGGAAATGACCAATCCGGCCGAGACTGTGCAGCCGATCGTGCACGAGATCTGGAAAGATAAGTACTCCTACGACAACGAGAAGACGATCGACGAGACCTTTGCCAGGCTCGCGAAGGCGGTGTCCGAGAAGGACCCGAAGAACTCATTCCATGACGAGGTGCTGTCAGCCCTTGTGAGTCGCCGGATGGTCCCGGCCGGACGTATTATGTCTGGTGCTGGCACGAAGAAGAGGGTCACGCTGATCAACTGTTTCGTCAGTGACGACATCCAAGACAGCATGGACACCGAGCGAGACAAGCCCGGCCTTGGCATCATGGACGCCCTGAAGCAGGCCGCCCTCACCCAGCAGATGGGCGGTGGCATCGGAATGGATTTCACACCCCTCCGGCCGCGCGGTGCCGAGGTCCTACGCACTTTCTCTGAGTCATCTGGCGTGCTCCATTTCATGGACATGTGGCACTCGATGTGCTCGACGATCATGTCTTCGGGTTCTCGCCGCGGCGCAATGATGGCAACTCTGGCCATCCATCATCCCGACATTCGGGAGTTCATCAAGGCCAAGCGGACACCTGGTCGTTTGACCAATTTCAACGTTTCCGTCCTGGTGACGGACGTCTTCATGGAATGCCTGGAGAAGGATCTTGATTGGGATCTGTTCTTCACTGTCCCTCGCCGAGACCGCAAGCACGTCGACACATATGAGCGTGATGGTCAGACCAGGTACGTTTACGAGCGCATCAAGGCGCGTGTGCTCTGGGACGAGATCATCAGGAACACCTATGAGCACGCCGAACCGGGCATAATCTTCGTTGACCGGATCAACTACTGGAACAACCTGCACTACTGCGAGTACATTCACTGTACCAATCCGTGTGGTGAGCAGCCTTTGCCGGCCAACGGTGACTGCAACCTGGGCCACATCAATCTCGCTGTGATGGTGACCGACCCTTTCACGCCAGAAGCCTCTTTCGACTATGCCGCTTTGAGGTGGACGGCCGGGGTCCTTGTCCGCTTCTTGGACAACGTATTGGATGTGAGTCTTTTCCCGACGCCCAGCCAGAAGGAAGAAGCTCAGGCCAAGCGTCGAACAGGCATTGGCTTCACGGGATTGGCCAACGCCCTACAGATGCTGGGTGTGAAATATGGGTCGGCCAAGGCAATCGAGATCACAAGCGAGATCACGAAGGAAATGACCTGCGCCGCTTACAGGGCGTCGATTAACCTTGCGAAGGAGCGCGGCTCCTTTCCTGCTTTCCGGAAGGAGCAATACCTCCAGGGAAACTTCATCAAGAAGCTCCCGGAGGACATCGTGGAAGGGATAGCAGCCTACGGCATCCGCAACGCCGTGCTAATGACCATCGCTCCGACCGGGACGACATCTGTCACAGCCGGTAACACATCGTCGGGGATCGAGCCTGTTTTCAGCCTTGAAGGCACCCGCCGCGTGCTCCAGGCCGACGGATCCTTCAAGACCTTCGAGCTGTACGACTACGGCTATCTCAAGTACCATGAGGTGAAGGGCTTGCCTCTCGACGGTGGGAACGCCCTTCCGGACTACATCACCTGCACGGCTGACACACTCACAGTGGATGAGCATGTTGCCGTGATGGCAGCCTGCCAGGAGTGGATTGACTCGTCGATCTCCAAGACAATCAATTGTCCGCAGGACATGACCTTCGAGTCTTTCCAGAAGGTTTACAGCCGGGCCTACGAGCTCGGCCTCAAGGGCTGTACGACTTATCGCCCGAACCCGGAAAGCGGTCGCGGAACAGTTCTGGCGAAGAAGACCGCAGTCAAGGCTCCTGTCGACAAAGTTCCGATGAAGGATACCCTCGAAGGTCGTCGCTATCGGGTGAAGTGGCCGACGACGGACCAGGCATTTTACATCGTGATCAACGACTACAAGGACGAAGCCGGTCAGCGTCGTCCCTTCGAGATGTTTATCATCTCGAAGTCGGCACAGCACGAGGAGTGGACGAAGGCCATCACCCTCCTTATCACCGCCATCTTCCGTCGTGGAGGTGACGTAACCTTTATCATCGAGGAATTGAAGCAGGTTCGCTCAGCTCTCGGTGGTATGTGGCACGAGGGATCCTACATCAACTCTCTCGTGGCCGCGATCGGCTTCAAGATCGAAGAGCACTTCAAATGGCTGGGGCTGATCCCTGACGACGTGACGATTGAGGCACCTGAAGCCGAGCCTACCGAGAAGTCAAAGGCCCTGGACAAGGTCCTTGGAATGCTCTGCTCCTCTTGTAACACGCCGGCAGTGATTTCGAACTCAGGCTGCAAGACGTGTATGAACTGTGGAAAGTCGGACTGTTCCTGATCGTAGGTAAGTCATCCCGGAAGTACCAGAATACGAGAAGCTCAAGCGCCAATTGATAGGCGCTTGGATTGGGCGGACGATCACGAAGATCACCGCTCCCGCTTCGAGTCCCAACCCGAAGAAATATGCAACAGGCTGCGAGTGGTCATTTTTCTCGCAGTTTGTTCGTGCTCGACCGATAGACGACCTACGCCGCCACGGGAAGAGCCTTGAGGTGAGCTTTGCCAACACGGCGGAGTATTGGTATATTCACCTCAGCTCGACAGGGTGGTTTATGCCTGGTAACGAAGCTGCAATGGCTGTAGCGAAGACCGACGGCATCTACAAGAACTTCCTACACAGCGTGAATGATGGCAATGTCCGAGTCCGCTTTCATTTAGACGACGGTCAGATCTGGAACTATCACGATCCTCGCACCTGGGGTAAGTGGGAGATCCGTTCTCCTCTTTTAAGCACTCCTTCTCGGGGTCCAGATTGGATCTCAGATCAGCCTGCGGCTATCTTGGCCCTCCAATCTTATCAATCCAAGCGGACAGTTAAAGATGTTCTTTGCGACCAATCAATTTCCGCTGGTCTGGGAAATTATCTGGCTGTGGAAGCTTGTTTCCTTGCCGGTATCCACCCTCACGCTCGTTGGAGCGCTCTTACTGATCACACGAAGAGACATCTAGGTCGAGCTGCAGCGAAGATCGTAAACGACTCGCTGGCCTCTGACTCACACGCACACTGGAACGTCTTTGACAAAGCTGGCAAGCAATGCCCTATTCACGCTGAGCAGTCAATCCTTTACACAAAAGACGGAAAGAACGGGAAACGAGGTTCATACTTCTGTCCAATCTGTCAACCTCTGATTCAGGTCTAGGTGGAATCCATTTGTTTTGGTATGGATCGAGACAGATGGAGGATTAAATGACCTTTGCGGAGATTATTGCCAGGCTTTCTGACGGGAAAGCCTATGCCTTTACGCACATTAGCTTGAACGGCTTCTTCTTCAAAGCTCCTTACCCAGAGCGGGGTAAACTTACAGTAATTGATGGAGCCCGCAGCGCTCTGACTTACTGGACGAGAGCTAACACAGAAGTGGTGAACAACCGTCCTATTTACGTCAGGCATTCACCGGTATTCTTGTTGGGCGACTTCACCGACAGAGATGATTGGCGTCTCCGTCGTGCTTTCGGCCACCCAGGTACGGGTAGGTTCCATTTAGCCAAGCGTACCACAGGCCGTCTGCCTATAAGGAAGCAATGATCCTCTCCGCTCAGTCTATCCGTGCGCGATGCCACCCCGTCGTGGACCTTCATCACACCATGATCCACCCGTTCAACGAGCGGGAGAAGATCCACGGCCGTTCATTCGGACTGTCGTCGTGTGGCTACGACGTCAGGCTTGACCAGGACATCTGGCTCTGGCCTTTCTGGGGTCGTTTGGGCTCCATCATCGAGCACATCAGCATGCCTGCTGATGTCTGTGCGGAGGTCAAGGATAAGTCGACCAACGCCAGGCTCTTCGTCTTCGTGCAGAACACGATCATCGAGCCGGGTTGGAAAGGCTACCTGACCCTTGAACTGACTCGCTTCAAGCCCTGGCCAATCCTACTGAAGAAGGGCACCCCGATCGCCCAGATTGTTTTCAAGCAGCTGGACAAGCCCACCGAGCAGATGTATTCCGGGAAGTACCAGAACCAACCGGCCGGCCCTCAGCCAGCCATCATGGAGCACAGCCTGTGGGATCTAAGAGGCGAAAAGCACTAAAGCCTTTCAATCCTGCCAGGGTTCCCGTACTTCTGAACGGAGATCGTATCGGCGAAGCCGTAAATCCTTCCTCCGCCGCAGACAAGCTTTGCTCCAAGCTTAGGGAGAAGGACAAGATTGTGACCCGCGAAACGGTGCTGGCAGCCATGAAGATCTCGAGGAATGCCTACACCCTCCTTTCCTGGCACGTCTGATCTGTTCTAGAAGCATATCAGCTATTCACTAGGGGCGTAACTGGTTAGTTGACACCAAGGACAGGGTATGTTATAATACTCCTGTAACCCGGAGTCGTCAATGATTAAGTTCGAGTTCGCCAGCTGGATTTCACTCGGGGCCGGCATCTGCCAGCTCATCTTGTGTGCTCTCACCCCCTCGCCGCGTGACCTGCCTGTTATTTACCTGGCCGCCCTTTTCGTGGCCGTGGGGATCGCCGGGTTGGTCTACTCCCTGTTCAACCGTGACACCGGCTGGGATCAGGAGTAGATCATGGGAATGCTCCACCCGAAATACAACCACCTGGGCCGCTCGGACAAAAAGCCGAAGGTGAGCAAGGAGCTGACGGCTGCTCGTGTCGAGCACGCCAAGTTCCTCCGGAAGATGGGTATCAAGCCCAAGGATCGCTTCCTCAAGCTGATTGACCCGAAGCTGCCGAAAGGCGAGGATCCGGACGCCATCAATTTGGACAAGGAGCTGGGTCAATGACCACCCTCGCCAAAGCCCTGAAGCTGTCCTACGAGACAGGAGTCAGCGACGCAACCCACACCTTCGAGTACGTCGAAGACTACGTGGCCGGTCTTGACTACATGTACACTCACTGGCCCGTCCCTCCGAAGAATCCAGACCTGATGAGGTTTCTCGCCGGCTTCACAGCCCAGGCGTTCGGGGTTGACCTGTCGAGGTTCGCATGAGCGACCGTCACATCCTCCCTTACCCCTTCCCGATGAACTATCACACCGGGGTTGGCGACGTCCTCTTCAAGCTTGATTTCAACCAAGACGACCCTGATTTGGTCAGCAAGATAGGGTCCATCATCAAAGCTTGGGCCGCTTACCCCATCCATTACGCGGAGGAACGGGAATACTTCGCCGGATGTGCAGCCGCCCTTTACGGGGTCAACCTCCAATGAACCACTCCCGGTCCGTCTTCTTCCTGGCAACCGTCGTTCTGGCCCTCGTGGTCTTGACCTCGGAGAACCCTGTACCCTACCTGTCGGGAGCATTCGCCGGCTTCCTCTTCCGTGCTCACCTGTTCAAGCTCACGAAGAAGCCATTCAAGATCATGCCACAGACCATCCCAGGGATCACGAACATAAAGTCGACAGTCCCATGCATCGTCACCGTGGGGTTCTCTCTTCAAGACGGCTCTCGCACCCTCATCATGACAGCCAAGCACGACGAGAGCATCCAGGCCACCGTGCATTTGCCCGGATACGACCCCTCCAGCGGGAGCATGAACCACGAGACAGGCCCCGAGCCCACAGAGGACTTCACTCGCCAACCATTCTACCCCACCCCCGCCGCGACGGAGCAAAACAACGCATCCGGACCTCCCAGCAACACAGGCCTGCGCTCACCCCTCCGCCTTATCTCAGCCTCCGACGGCAAGCCGCAACCCCAACTCACCCGCGAGCACAAGCCCACAAACGAGTAACCTTCCCTCAACAGCCCTGTTCTTATTCCAACGTAGGTCTTCGTTCGAGCCCTGACTTATCACAGAAGTTCTCTAGACCCCTCTTAACTTAACGGACTAGCTTTACTAGAGCCTTAAAGCAACACTTCACAGAGCTTCTAAGCCATGGGTTGGACGGGAGTATGTCCCTGAGCCGCACGGACTGGAGCCGGGAGGAAGAAATGGGGCTCTGGGTCTTCGGGACCACGATCCTAGCAAGCGGGCTGGCGACCGTGGCATTCACGGTGCACGCGCTAGGTCAGCTGATTTCAGGCTACTACGAATACGCCTGGTACTCAACGCTAGCAGCTCTCGTGTTCTTCGCCGTCTTCCGGCTAGCACTCCACCTCCTGACACCACACATCGAGCTCGGAGAACAAAGCCCCGACAAATAAACAACGGGCAGTCATTTTACCTAGAAGGTTTGAGGATTATGAGCAAGTTTCAGGGCTTCCGCGTCAAATGCTTTTGGGTCGAAAAGATCGAGCCCGAGATCCTCGACTGGAACGACGGAATAGGCCGACCTCGTTACCGGCGCCAAGACACAGGTGAAGAACTGCGCGGCTCACTTCCAGCCGGGGCGCTATTCGTAACCGACCCCGAGCGCGCATTCCGCGGCCATCGCTCTGGCGGGTTCGACGGCGAATGTGTGGTCTGTGTCCTACCGGATAACAACCAGTGGTACATTGACGGCATGGCCCGCAATTGTACCAAACCTAGCGACACCGAGCATAGGTGTTGGGTTCGTCACGGTTCCCGTCCAGGTATTATACACGTGGACAAGAACGGACTCACCTGTCAAGCCGGCGCCGGGTCAATCCAGACCAGCCAGTTTCACGGGTTCCTGCACCACGGAGAGTTATACTCGTGCTAATCAGGCAGCGGAACCAATCGGACTGTGCAATCTGTTGTCTGGCAATGCACATGGCGACCGTATTTGACCTCCGCGAAGTCAAGGACGGCCCCTACGGATACGTCAAGAACAAGATCGGCGACGCTTGGAACGAGAAAGACGGTTTGACCAACCTGAGTGCTGCCCTTACGCGGCTAGGTCACGTTATCGACGGCCCCTTCACCGGCTTCAAGGAGCCCACGGCAACGATTGTCACGAAGGAACCGGACGACAACGATCGAGCCTTTCTTTTCCTCGCGTGGGGTCGCCAAGCCCTTATCACACTCCCCAGCCTGAACAACCCGCCCGGCTGGCACATGGTCTTTTATGACGGCCAGCGGGTCTTTGACCCATCGACCGGCGAGCAAACCTACAAGAGGTGGCTTGACCTCGAGAAAGCTCAGGTTGTGACCATCTTCCGTACTCTCCACACCTTCGATTTTAGTTGACATCAATCCTAAACCATGCTATAATAAGCCATGGACATCGAACACCAGATCGAGACCCTTGAACGGAACCACGAGCGAGGCTTAATCTCTGAGAAGGAGATGTGGGAGGAGATCGACCGTCTCATTGCCTCGCAGGAGAGCCGCCCATGAACACACTCACCACCGAAGGCGACCGCTCCGGGGTACAAACCCCGACAAGGCTGGAAAAGGCCCAGAACTGTATGGTCGCAGCCAGCACCTTCCTCCGCATTGCCAACGTCACCATCGTGGACAGGGAAACCCTGCGCCGTCACCTCGACCAGGCACGGGATCGTCTTGACACCGCCCAGCGTCTGTTGGACTCCGAGCAATGAGCACCGACCACACCCTCCTCATCAGCAAGGACGGTCGCACAACGATCTCTCTGGACGAGCACTCGTCAATACACGACCTTCGCTTCGAGCGGAAGACGAGGATGGGTGACCTGGAATTATCCGTGAAGGACCTAAACTTCGACGACCTGACGGATCTCGCCCTCCGGATGCTCACGGTCGCAACCTACAGCGACGGCGACGAGGCTGTACAGGCCAAAGTCAACGAATGGATTAAGGATCCCTACAGGGTGACTCGCGGACCCAGGAAGCAATCCTGATGACCCTCAAGGAACTCCGCGCCGTCCTCAACGTCCAGATGGACAAAGAGAACGGCGACACCTTCATAGTCACGCGGGAATGGCTCGACCAGATCTTGAAGCTCCTTCCCCTAGAAAGGCCGAACATGACGAAGCCGATGGCAGCGTTCTCCGATCGTGACCTCTTCGTTATGGCCCTCACGCTTTACGGAGAGGCTCGAGGCCTACCGGAAGAAGGGCAGACCAAGGTCGCCTGGGTGATCCGGAACCGAGCCGAACGGAAGCAGTTCGTGGGCTCACAGTTTGGCACACCCGGCTGTGTGACGACAGTATGCCTTGCTCCCTGGCAGTTCTCCTGCTGGAACGTGAACGACCCCAACTCCAGGGTTCTTAACGATCGCCTGAGGCGCTTCGACGATCTTGTCACACCCGAGCCCATGGGCATGACAACCCAGCTCAAGGTAGCCCGCGACGTTCTCGAAGGCTTGGTCCCGGATCCCACCAACGGAGCGGATCACTACCACACTATCGCAGCACCGAGTTGGGCGACTACGTGGCCTCCGGAGTGGGCCAATGAGTATAAGGTGACAGCCCGGGATCCCGACGACTCCGGTCACATCTTCTACTCAAGCCTCGAAAGAGTCTGACATGGTCTTGAACACCGCCCCTGGCTATCCCTTCAAGCAGCCGCCGTACACGATCTCGGTCTCGCCGTTGAAGCCTCTCAAGGAACGTCTCCGTGAAACACTTCGTCCGGCCGACCAGGAGTGGACGGACCTCGACTTCCTGATCCAAGAGGCCGCCTTTTTCATCGAGCGCGAGGAGATCAAGGCCCTGCGCAAACAGGACGAGCCCCTGGTAAAGGCAAGCGAGCTCAGCATCCTCGGAGTCGTCGGCGAGCTTACGGGTTTCCACTCGACCAAGCTCACCGCCTTCGACATGTTCATCGACGAGCAGCAGCTTTACCAGCTGAGCTTCAAGACGGAGCTCCTGCCGGCTTCGGACCAGATGCGCTACACGATCAACGTGATGCAGACCGCCAAGCATCCGTACCTCCCCTCAACCTCCGGGGCTAGCACTCGCATCGTCGAGAGCGCCGTAGCCTACAGCGAGGGGCATCGATCTTTCCCGCCCGGCGACTGGATCACGGAGACGGTCCAACGCCTCTGCGGCTACTACCTGAACCTGATCAAGGAACAAGAAATCAAGGCGCTGACATGACCGTAGCCAAGCCGGAGCACGAGGTAGCCTACCAGGAGATCACCACGACGAGCTCACTATGACGCCCCTAGTTGCAACCTGGACCCTCATCGCCGCTGTGTTCACCAACCACGACGCGACCTCAAACTCATCGCCGCGCCAGATCGTACCCTACATGGAGCGAGGCTTTGCAACCGAAGCTGCCTGTAAGTCCCGCGAGGCTGAGTACAAGCACTTCGAGAAGCTGAAGGGCGGGAAGTGGAATACCATCAAGGTGGACTCGGAGTGCTTTAAAGTGGAACCCGTCGAATGAGCCTTATCCCACCCCCGGAAGGTTCTAAATAATTGCAAAAGTTTGGTATGGTGATTTCGGGTTGCGGCGGCAGGGATTGACCTGCGGCACGCAAAGGCGCCCGCCACGAAGAGAGCAGCCGCTTTGTAAGCGGAAGGACGAAGAGCGTCGTGGTCTTCCGGTCGGCCCGCTGAAAGCTGACCGTAGCTCAGAGGAGCCGGTACCCAGTCCGGCCCGCAGCCCCTTTAGGAGCAACCAATGACGATAATGCTCTCCAAGAGACGCGGCTTCCTGTTCGGGGCTGGTTCCCTTCTAATGGCTCCGGCAATTGTCAGGGCGTCCAGCCTGATGCCGGTCAGTGTGCTCAAGCCGGAAATAAATCACTTTCTGACGGCAAGATGTTATGTCAGCGGCCCTGAAATAGATGGTATAACCCTCGCGGTGGGCGACGTTATCCTGCCCGCGTTTCAGAAGGACGTCGAGGCAATTCCCGGGTCGGGTTTTTATGTCGTTACATCCACATTCAAGTTGCCTCCGGGGGAGCCCGAGCGCTCCCTTTGCCTTGGTGCATCGGAGGGGCAGCCTACGATGCTGGCAGGGCCTATTGTTTTCTCCTCCGATCGTGCTGGGGAAGAGCCCTCTTCGTGACCGTAATCCGACTATCCCGCGGCGGTATTGCAACCCCCTGCATCGGCATCTGTACGATCAACAAGATGACCCAGGCCTGTGACGGCTGCAAGCGGACCCGAGCTGAGCTCAAGGAGTGGCTCAACGGTATGACCCAGCAGGAGCGCATCCGCATCATAACCGACGAGCTCCCTAAGAGGAAGTAGATGACCAAGCCCATTACCCTCAAAGTCGGCGACGAGGTTAGAGCCAAGCTCACCTTGTGGCCCCTCGTTAAAGGCCGAACCTACAAGGTAGTTGGTGCTTCACCTCACAACGTGCACGTCATTGACCTGCAAGGTAAGGTGGAGAGACGAAAGAAGATGATCATCCACAACGTCCCTCGATACCGCTGCGTAAAGGTTCCAGGATGACCAAGCTCCTTGCCCTTGAGCCTGGCGACAAGCTAATAGCCAAACAAGACACAGCCTACCTCCGCAAAGGTCAGACCTACAAATACCTAGGTCTTTACGGGAAGTCACGGCCCCCTGTCTGATGGGTATCTGAGCTCATGGAACCCAAAGAACGCACCCGGATCGTCCTCGTAATCTCCGCCGCAGTGATCATAGGGCTGGTCCTACTCGGCTTGACGCTAGGGAACTGGCCGTGACACAATACCTGAAGGACCTCAGTCTGAACGTCGTCATCATGTTCATGATGGCCGTGACCATGGTGCCTGCTGCACTGGTCGCCGTCCTGGCTTGGTACTTCACAACTGTCATGTCCTTGGCCCTGGAGATCCTCTCCGGGATGAACAAGACAGTCGAGAAGATGACGGACCATTCGACCATCTTCCAAGGCGCCAGGAATAAAGACCAATGAGCTACTACCGTGACGCATTGACCGCCTTCGGGGCGGCTCCGGAAGGTCCCCTCAGCCTCGACTTCCTGATCGGAACCACGAGCCAGTTCCGCATCACCGTCAACCAGACGCTACCCGGCAGGACCGACAGCCGCGGGGTTAAGCTCTGCCAGACCTCAATGCGGGTTTACGACCTCCCGGCAGGCATCCAGGCTGAGCTCCACGAGATCGCCCGCCCCGAGGACGACGATTACACCTACGAGTGGGCCTACAAGCTTTTGACCTTGACCGGCGAGGTATACGGTCAGAGATGAAGATCGACCTCAACCGCGTTTACGAACTGACGTTCTTGCTTCCGGACTGCAGGCACCGCCTGTCTCTTAGCAGGAACACTCAGAACGTAGAGCTGTCGATCTGGGACTCAATCAAGAACCCTCAGGGCGACGAGACCCAGCGGGAGCGGGTGTTCCTTGATCCTTTTGGCCCAAGCTTTAAATCCCAGGCGCTCAGTTTTATCAGTCGGGCACAGACCAAGTACCACGACCCGAAGATGTACCGTCCTGTCTCCACCGAAGACGAGCAGCTCCGACAGGATGTCGAAGCGCGTCTCGTGGAAGAAGGAGCAATGCGCCCCACCCAATCGACAGCCGCAGCCAACGACCTGTCGCGGATCATGGTTCGCAACGCGGCGTCAGTTAACGACACCCAAACCACCATAAACGCCAACCGAGGTCTAGCGAACAAGCGGCCTCTAACCCTGGCGGAGATTGACAGCACGAGACGAGCCACCGCAGCCGGTGAATTCTACTACACCGCCGACAACAGGATAACCCCTGTCGAGCTATGGCCCGAGCTTGCTCCGGTTGAGCCTTCTTTTGACCTAGCAACTCAAATATTGGCTGCACCCGACTCAGGTCAGACCTTAGGGCTCCGGGCCAGCGTGATTGAGGAGCAGGGCAAGAAGTCCGCGACCGAGAAAGAGATTGTGGATCTGCTCGACGAAGGGCCTACGGAACCTTTGTCAAAGAAGGACATGGAGGACATAGCAGCCCAGGAATGGGCAAGCCTTCTTGCGACCGAACCGGATCGCTTCATCGCGATGACTCCGCAAGAGGTCAACCAATTCCGCGATCGGGCGGGTCTGGGAGTTCTGCCTGAGTCCGCAATCATTGACATCCAGGTTGTCCTAGGTAGGAACAGGCAACAGCAACTTGAGGAAGCGGAGCTCAAGGCAGGCCAGACCGGGATGGGGAGTATGCCCATGTCGGCTCAATCCATCGCCCAGTACCGCGCTAACCCTCCGTCCAAGCCGACAGTCGTTAACCAGCGCGATCCGAGCCACTCCGGAGTAGGCTTAGGGGAAGAACCTGACGATTACATACTCGACCGCCTTGGAAAGCTGATGGCCGACCCTGAGCCCGCGGACCCTCCTCTTAAATCCTCAGGTGAGTGGCTTGACTCAGGCCACTACAAAGGGATCACAATACTTGACCACGACGGCTGGGACCGAGCTCACTTTGACGCCAGCTGGGACGAGCCGGTCACACGTGCGGAGTTCGATCACCGTTTGAGTATGTCAACCTATCGACGCAACATGCCAACGGGCAACCAGGTAACAATAACGCCGATCTCCAAGGGTAGATCTTGGAGATCAGACCACGACGAACGGGGCTGGAAACCTAACTAAGGAACGACAATGGCAATCGAACGCTTCTCCATCAGCAACACCGTTTGGTCACGTCTACAGACTCAGCTCAACAAAGCGGACAACGCGCCGCTCAAGATCGAGCTGTTCAAGCACAAGATCACCGATGCTCCTGGCAACGGCAAGATCATCTGGGAACCCTCGATCGAGCTCTACACAGCGCTGCACAAGCTGCTCACGCACGAAGAGACCTGGACCCGAAACAAGTCGAAGGGCGGATCGAACCACAAGCTGATGCTCGAGACCATCGCCCAGCTCGCCCGAAAGCTGCCGGCCGACGTCGTGGCCCATCACAAAGCCCTTGCTGGCCCTCCTAAGTGATGGCTCCGAATCCTGGCGCCTGGTTGGCGATATGGCTCTCGACAAGGAAACCTACGGGCGGTTTCTTGGACATGCCGTTGACGTCGCCGGGCTGGAGAGGGTGGCTAGTGATCTGGGCTTGCCTCTTTCTCTATACTGCTACCCTTTGGGTAGGGGCAGACTGGTACTACTGTAACGTGACAAGACCTGAGTCTACGCTCTGCCCTGCTTTGTTCACGAAATGGTATGCTTGGGCCTTAAGGTAAGGAAACCTCATGATCTGGCTCAAAGCGCCTTACATCTTCGTACAGTGGTTGAACCTCAAAGCAGCCACCCGGGATGAAGCACTCGAGAAGTACGAGGCGCTGCAGGTAGTCCGCGCAGGCATCTGCTTGGTGAGCCTACTGTTCTTCGGTCTAACCTTGGTATTCCAGGACAAGCTCCTAGGATGTCTTCTCTGGGTTCACACCTGGATATGGCTCTTGATCTGGCTCCTTGGTAGGATGGAAGTCCACAAGGAGCGCTACATCAAAGACAAGCTCGCAGAATAGTTGACACCCTGCCTTGGGTATGGTAAGATAGGTCATGGCTAAGACAATCCAAGAAGCTCTCCTCGCCGCCATCAACGGTTCTGCCGAGGCATCCAAAGTTCCGGAACCCTCTCTTAAGGTGAAGAAGGGCCGTCCCGTATCCGAGCCTCCTCGCCGTGAACTTACGGACCAGGAGAAGATTGCCAACGACATGAAGAACCAGATCTTCTTCGCCAACGAGAGGCTTCTCAAGAAGTGTGTCAAATGCGGCCTGCGCTTCGACACCAAGAGCCCGGCCCAAGTCAAGGCTCACGAAGGAGATCACCTGTGACCGACGAGCTCACGCCCATGATACGAGGCAAGTTCCGGAACTCAGGTTCCCGGCCGACCAACGTGGATCTGGTTCATGACAACGAACCGTCTGCGGACCTTTCTAAGCCCGCGAAGAATAAGGACAAATGCCCTTGCGGAACCTATCACGAGTCGGCGTGCCAGGACTGGCCCCGCTGCGTGTTAATATGAGCACCAAAGCCGCAGACTTCATCGCAAAGATCTGGTCCCCAAGCTTGGGCAGGTTTATCCATCTAACGATCCACATCCCGCTTGGTTTCATAGGGATCATGTGGTGGGAAGCCAGCGATTGGTCGTTCGGCAGGCTCTGCTGGACCGTAGCGTTTGCAACCTACGTAACGCTATTGCGGATGCTTGACCGAAGTATCTGCCGAGAAGCCATCAGAATGGCAAAGGGGTCAGAATGAAGACCGCGATCAACTTCCTTATGTGCCTGGGCTTCTTCGATTTCATTGGTGCCCTCGCCGTGTCACTCGTGGCCAACCGATCTGGGCACCACGTCGACGCAATCACCTTTATGTCGCTCGCCATAGTCATGTTGGGGATCATCGCCTTCCTGGCTGCCATGAAGCGGCGGATCTGATGAACCTCTCCACTGACCAGATTGCAAGCTTCCTCAAGGATCCTCTCTTGATCCAAGCCCTTCGAGACGCCTTCACCCTGGAGATAAGGCGCCGACCGGAGTACCACGCCGGAGAGCAAGGCGACCCGTACATCTGCCTGTGCCTTCATGACGAGATCATATGCTCCCTTGGTCCCAGGGAAATGGAGCAATTCGCCAGCAACAAGCTTTGGACTGACCAGTGACCTACTACGTGGGACACAGCCTAGTCACATGCGGCCAGGTGCTCTGTGTCCAAGGGTCCTCAATATCTGACGCAGGCATCTTTCTGGTAACTTGCCTCGGGGTATTTGTAGTTGTCGCAATAGCTATTTGGAAGGCAACCCGAAAATGACCCCGCTCGCAATCGGACTCATCGGAGGCGCTGGACTCATTGGCGCCTTGGCTTACATCTTCCTCTATCTGGCTCACCGCTGGAAATGAGCTTCCTCGAATCTGCTTTCTGGGCGTTCTTCACGATTGTCCTCTTTGTAATGATCACAGCAGCGATCTACAAGACCCTGAAATGAACCGCCACGCAATCCTCGCAGCAGCATCGCTCATGTTGACCGGCTTGCCGAGGACACTCCACGTACCGGAGCCAAGCGAGAAACAGCCTTCCTTTTACCCTCCGCCTCGGGCCAACAAAAAGGACGGGCACAAGTACCTGCCGAACAAGAAGATCAAGCCGAGAGCCCTTCGAAGGATGCAAGGAAGATGAACCGACATCGCTTCGGACAGCCCCGTCCTGCCAACTTGCGTCGTCAGTTTGACGAGAAAGATCGACGGGATTGGCTGGAGGCAGCCGTCAACGCAGACTTCCTGCTTGAGCTCAACCCTCCGCCTGACAAGCTGCGCCGCAAGGACTATGAGCTCGTGGAGCGGGATCATCGTCTGGCTGAAGCAACCTCTCAGCCAATGCGATACGCAACGGAAGGAGACCTCCTGTGGCTCAGCGGCGGCTCCCAGCCTCGATGATGGGAGCGAACCTACGCCTGATCTGGAAGCAGGGTCCCGTGCTGCTTGATAGAGACAAGTCTGATTGGTGCGATGCCGCAATCGAAGCTGACTTCCACCTCCAGATTCTGGACGCAATGAACGAGGCAGACCTCCGGTTCCGCTTTCGTTCAGACGAGGACCAGCTGTTGAGCGAGGGCATCGCACACCCGCTCCGGCGCATCAACCTTGACCAACATCCCACCGACACAGAACTGAAGAAGTTCTATGGCTGAGATCTCTTGCGACCTCTGTGTTGCACCGGGGTCGTGCTGCCGGGCTATCCCGATCAGCCTTCGTATTCCTTTCGAGATCACAGACAGGCAAGAAGCTGAAGCCTACTTAGTGTCACACGGCGCAGGAATGGAGCGTCACGGGCCTCTCTTTGAGGCCTTGCGTCCACTGACCGTGCCCTTGGAATTAGACGGTCAACCTCGTATGTGGTTCTGGGCGTGTCGCGCTCTTCTTCCAAACGGGCGCTGTGGAACCTACGAGACAAGGCCCGACATGTGCAAGGAGTTCGAAGCAGGTTCTGACTGCCTCTGCATCCACGTGAGGAAGGCCGACGGTAGCCCGGCCGTGCCTCAGAGGATCGCTAGGTGAGCAAGTTCACCGACATGCTCCGAGACAGGGCGGCAAGACTGAGTCTGCCTCCGAAGCCGCCCGACTGGACGGAAGTGGACCTTGGGGCAGACGAAGGATGTGCACCTCCCGACTATACATTCAAGCGAGAGTTCGACCCACTGGAGTTTGAGGATGCGGATCAGGTGCAGTCCTCAATCCGCGACTGGATTGCCGACGTATGTAAGTGGATGGACCCTAGGGGTGTAACCTTCATGCGCTCCAGTGCTGATGACAAACGGCCGAACTGGCAGCCAATGGCAGTGTATGTTGAAGGGTGGTACAACGAACCAGTGGACCAGGGTCCAATGCCCTGGCTGAGAGCGAAACAATGACCCGTCTTACGCTCGACAATGAGAAGCAGGCGTTCTTTTACGAGCAGGACTTTTATCCTTTCTCGAACTTCTCCGCCTTCCGGCTGAATTGGCGAGGCAACGACTTCGACACCCTCGAGCACACGTACCACTGGGAGAAGTTCCATTACGACAGCCGCCCGACCCCCGCAGCCTTCCTGGCCCAGCAGTATATTCTAAAGGCACGCTCCGCTCACGATGCCTTTAAGATCGCGCAGGAATACAAGGCGGACCGCAACCCGAAATGGGACATGATCAAAGTCCCAGTGATGGCCGTGCTCATGTTCTGCAAAGCGCACCAGCATACCTACGTACAGCACAAGCTCTCCCAGCTCGGTGACAAGATGCCGATCGAGAACAGCTGGCGTGACCCCTTCTGGGGATGGGGTGAGGATCGCAACGGTCTGAACATGGCCGGCGAGTGCTGGAAGGCTGTTCAGCGGTTCTGGGTGGAGGAGCCCGAGATCTTCAACACCCCTCTCGAGCAAGTCCTCGTACAGGTCAAGATGAGGCTTCCCTCTTTGATCGGAAGGCTGGAGGCTGTAAGATAAGGGGCAAGCAGACACCCGGCATGTTTCCATCTCAGTTCTCGGGTGTGCAAAGGAAAGAAAGGAGGTTTACATGCGAAGTTTCACCGGGCTCATGGTTTGTGTGAATTCCAAGCTCGACCGCACCTGATCTGCCGGCGCCGGCGTCCTACACCAGACAGGCGCCCCGTTCTCTAGGGGCAGCCAGGTGGAAGACAAGCAGCCAAAGACCTGAACCGGGCCGAGGCCCAGGAGAAAGTGAATGAAGGAGCAGTAAAGCGGCACATAGGGATAGTAGAAGGGCCGCTGCAATCCGCCTTCTCACTCCCACCTTATCAAGGCCGCCATTGTCGAGAGACAGTGTGCGGCCTAAGGCGGTAGATGAGATTGAACGTCACCCGGCCCAGCCTGCTCCGCGTAATCGCGGCATCAACCTACTTCCGGGGCGAAGCGTTCTTTTACTGTATCGTCGAGAGCGCTCCGGCCACAGCCGTCGAGCAAGAACCTCTCACCAAGTTCCCCGTATGTCGCCCATCACGCCGATGGCAAGGGGCAACAGCCCCACTGGACGGCCTGTAGCTAGCGCCAGGCAGCACATGCCAGTGCATTTATGGGTAGACGGAAAGGGTCGCTTAAGTCACGGGGACGGGCGGCCCTTTCTTTTGTCTGAAATGAATAGTTGACAAATGCCTCCGAATATGCTATAATTGTATGGTAGCCTGAGGAGGGTTTATGTTCGAGCAAGTTCTGATCGCAATCAAGATGGAATACGCTTTCGAGTTGGTAACCGGCATGCACCGCTGGTTTGGGCGTAACTGCCCGGACAAAGAAGAGTTTGTGAAGCGGTACGTTCCGCCGAAGACCGTGCACTAGGAGCCAATCATGACCGGAACCGACCACGTGCGTCTCTCACCGAACGAACATGCTGCAATTATGGACCGGCTCAATCTGCCGGACTGCATCGCCTCGGCCCTCACGGACGCATTCCCAGGAGAGAAGCCAACAGTCTCCGACACCTACGAAGAAGTGCTCGAGCGGGCCCAACACCTGGCTATTCTAGTTGGGGCGAACGACAGGACCATCCCACCGATTTTCACGGACCTTGACAAGGCGATCCTTGTCGACGCGGTCGAAGGATCAACCTACGCAGCTCGTTTCGAGAGTCATCAGCGGAAGGAGCAGAACGCCGCCCGCCGAGTCCTCGAAATGCTGGCCAAGAAGATGATCTTTGCGAAGATCGCGGACGAGATTGACGTACCTAGTGCATAGCTAGAATGCACTAGCGCATACATTTCTTGTTGACACCACGCCCCTAGTGTGCTAAAATAGGGCATCAACGAGGAGACATCAGAATGACCAACTACAGCGCCGTCTGGGATCGTGCCCAGAACCCGAACGCCAAGGCCGTTGATCTCATCGAGAAGATGGACGGGGACGACGGCGCGAGCTTCATCCCGACCAGAACCTGGTTCTGCAACTACATCATCGGGGTGCAGGACAACTACGGTCACACAGGATATCCGTTCCGGACCAAGACCGGCGCGCTGAAAGCAGCCCGAGCCTCTATCAAGGCCAAACAAGATGGATCCAACCAGTTCTCGCTACAGAAGGATTGGGACGCTAGACACGAGAAGGCCTACGACAATGAGTGAGCCCAAACCCGACCATTACATTCGTGGGATGATCATAATTCACCTGCAGATGAGCCCGATCTTGCTCACTTGGTTGGTACGGGTTTACGAACGGTACGATGACGATCACCCAACCTACGAGCGCTTCATGCCTAGCATGGTAGACCTTCTAAACAATCAGGTGGTTCCCGTGGGTATGGACCCCAAGTTCACATGGCTGGACACCAAGCACAGCATCAACCCGGAACAGTAAGGAACAGAAAATGACCCGCAACCTACGTGAAGACGAGATTGTCTCCGGCCGCTCCGCTCAGCAGAAGCGGGCGATGATGGACCACGCCAAGGCTCAAGCCGACGCCTTCTTGGAGCGGTTCTGTGCGACCGCTCCCAACCAGTTCCCCAGCGAGATCATCACCGAGGTCACGAAAGACGAGGTCTGGCAGGCTGAATACGATGATCAGTTGGACGAGGCTATCGAGGAGTTCGAGGCCAAGCAGCTGGAGAAGGAAGATGCCGGCTCGTAAGCCTGCCGTTTACGGAGCCGTCCCTATGACCAACCGGAACGGCTCCGTGACCTGGGGCATTAAAGGCGCCTGGAAGACGGTCAACTCCACAATGGGGTTCTACCCGACTGAGGATGCGGCCAACAAAGCCATAGAGCGGATGACGAGGACACCGACAACCGTCATCGTCCGGCGCATACCAGGAACGCGCTAAGAGCATAACTTCTCTTGTTGACATCTGTCCCTAGCTGTGCTATAATAGTGACATCAACAAGGAGAGACAGATGGCCTTCAACACCTCCAACGAGAACCCGGTCCTCGAAGTCAAGAGCCTTCACGCTGACCGCGACGCGCAATACACCCTCGGCGGAGTTCTCATGACCGGCGCCGAAGGAAGCCGCCGCGTTCGTGCCACCTTCGAGGCCAACACGATCGGCGAGCTCGCTGCCCTGATGAAGGAGGAGACGGGCATCGTCCAGTGCGAGATCAAGAAGATCGGTGACTTCCCGACCCCTCGTCCTACAACCCGTCGCAGCAACATGCGCGCCATGTTCAGCGGCTTCGCCAACACCCACCGGAGGTAAGGACATGAGCACCGAGCAGAACGAGCGAGACAGCGCAGCCCGTCAGATGCGGGCGACCCTCGAGCAGGTCATCTGGATGATGCGTGACGGGCCGATCCTGCCGCGCGACAGCGTCTTCAAGGAGATGCTGCAATCCTTGGCTAAGGCCAAGGCCGCCGGGATCGAGGGTGACGATAACACCGCCGCCCGCTACGCCGCGATGGTCATCAAGGCACAGCTGTAAACAGGAGGCTCTTATGATGAGCCAAGAGATGAACCTGGAAGACGCACGGATAATTGCGACCGCCGCCCTCGCAGAAGCCTTAGTGATCACCGATCGAGGCGATCTCCGTCAGGCGACAGCCTACGACTTTAACGTATCGGACCTGACGCCTGCTATGAGGCGAACCTCGGCCCGCACCCTCATGGCATTTCAGGTGGTCCAGAGGCACCTACCTGTAGTTAGGACCTACGGTCCTTTCCAGCCAGGTGAGTTTGATTACTGGCACTACCGGGGCTGGACCAAGACTCGTCGTGAGGAATGGAAGCGCCGGATGGAGGAGCGAGGACTTGAAATAGAACGTTGACACCAACCCTAGGTTGTGTTATAATGGGCACAACAGAGGAGACATGCCATGATGAGCCCCGAGATGAAGGCCAAGGTTAAGAGGTTGCGAGGGATGCCTGAGCCGCCTCCCTTGAGCCCGCCCATACCCAAGACGTTGATGCACAGCGAGTTCTTGTCTGGTCGGAACTACCGGACGATGGGCTTCTCGTTGGCGCAGGCTTTCTCCTTGATGGAGGTGCACGTAGCCTACAGCGGTGTCACCCGAGATATGGCTGAAGTAACCAGGGGTTACTACTCGTTCCCAGGGGACAGCTCAGCCTTACACTTCGTCGGCGTGAAGCGTGGAACCGAGCAATTTGACCGGATGGTTCGCTTCTTCGGGAAGCCAGACTTCGTGCACGTTGCGGCCGACAAGCGTTTCTACGTAGGTGGGGAGGTTGGCCAGCAGGATCGCTTTGTTTTCGCTAATCACTCTGATTGGGTGAGCAAGGTATACACCGTTGACGACAGCCAGGAGTTTTGACATGGACGAACAGCGTAGGATCACGAAGGTATTCCAGCTTCTCGACGGAACCACACGGGTGTTCGACCAGAACGACGTGGAGATGGAGGACTACCGGGGCCCGGCGTCCGAAGTCTTCCCGGCCGTGCGCGCCGACGGCTACCGGGGTGAGATCACGGACATGGCCATTCCGGAGAACAAGGCCCTCTTCAACTACGAGACGGGCCGCCCCTCAAGCGCCGACACCTAAGGACTTATAATGACCTCGTCGACGAACGAAACTGCCAACCTCTTCTCTCTACTCAAGCACATTAAGGTCGTCGACGAGGGTCATGAGCTCAAGCTCTGGTTCGGCAAGACGCACATCACCACAGCCGAGAAGGGGAGCGTGGCCGCTATATCCATGGTCACCTTCGCTCTCGACCGTGACGCCACCGTCATGAAGGCCGAGAAGGCACTCGACGACATGGAGAAGGAGATCGAGCGCTCCATCCAGAAGCTCCGCTTCCTCACCGACCCGCAGGTCAAGGACGCAACCCCGTCGAACAACCTGCCGATCCCTCAAGGGATCTATTGGGACGGCGTGACAGGTCAGTTCAAGACCAACGCGACACACAGAGGCCTTGGTCGCAACTTCCACGAGCTGTGGAAGAACCGGACGGCTGACTTCCCGCAACAGCCATGGTAGCAGATCGCCTGCCCGACGTGAGGATGATGCTGGGCCGCCCGTACACCGTGAAGAGGAAGCCTCACCGGCCAGTCGCCGGCGGAATACCTACCGGGGTTTACTACGACGAAGCCAAGGGCGGGAGGTTCCTTAGCTCTTCTCATAACGTGGACCTCGGGCATGTATTCAGGAAGAAGTGGCTGAGCCGTGCCGCCGAGTTCCCCAAGAGGCCTTAGATGACCGAGCCGCAGCCAACCGCACCGAAAGCAACCTATCGCATCTTTCGGAAGGGTGTAACAATCTGGTTGGGTCTCACTTCTGAAGAAGGTCAGACCTATAAACGACTAGGGTGGGCTGTCGACTACGACCCTAACCCGACGAGGGGAGACAGGCTCTGGGCTTTCTTCGGTTATGTGGGCGGTTGGAGGAAGCGCTAATGGCTCGTTACACGAACGCTGGGAACCGCAACCAAGTCCTCGTAGGGGCCAAGATCTCGGCCACTTCGACCATCGGCGCCGAGCTCCGTGATTTGAAGGAGCGGGTCACAAACCTTTCCAACCACTCCCTGATCAAGAGCCTGGGCCTGACCGAAGTGGAGGCGGCGAACCTACGCTCAACCCTTATCAACCTCGGGGCGAAGCTGGACTCCGAGATCGGGCTGATGAAGCGGCTTAACACCCAGTACCGAGCAATCCGGACGAGTTGACAAGCTTACCCAGGTGTGATATAATAAGGACCTGGAGGCTACCATGACCGAGCAGTTTGACGGGTTCCACGAGCTAGCCTACGACGAAGGCAAGATCCATGCTCGCCACCAAGCGCGTCTCGTGGAGTTGGTCAAAGAGGACCAGCGATCGATCCTGAAGAAGCCGGCGATGGCGTATGGGGATCGTAAGTCCATGCGCTTCCGCCGCGCCGGCTTCATCGCCCAGACCTGGGGTGTAAACCTTCTCCCTGTATAGGGACTTACGATGAAGCACAACCTGAAGAGCTATGAGCCAGCCGTACCCACCACAAAGGTGACATGTAGTTGCGGGCTGTGCTTCGAGCACAGCGATCCTTACGCAGCTCTCAAGATGCTAAAGAACCACAAGAAGGCTTCGAAGTGAAGGTCAACCTGACCCGACGGAGCTTCTTCGGCCTGGCGACAGCCGCTGCCGTTCAGCCGGCAATGCCGGAAACAGCTACGGCCGCAGCCCGGGTGATGGCTCCAATCTCTACCATTCCGATCGCCCAGCACATCCAGATCAGGCAGGTGCAGAAACTGCTGATGTACGGATGGCGCTACGGCTGCGGCTACAAGACGCTAGGAAGCACTTTGCCCGAGAACGGATCAGGTTTCCGAGCTCAGTTCGACAAGCTGTCCGACGAGCAGTTTGAAGCAGCCTTCCGCAAGGCTTACGAATTCACATTTAACCATCCACCTCCGATCCACGACGAGCACCATGTGCCGGTAATGTCAGACCCTCCTGACTACGTGGATGCTTGCGCAGACATACAGACTAAGCTCCGTATGGCTCGGGTCGACGCAAACTGGAAGTACGGCTACCCCCACCTCCTCCATAATCTCAACATAAAGAGCATGGACGAACATGTCCTCAACGTCATTGCCCGTAAGCGAGCCTGCCTCGAGGACCTTCGAATGGAAGGGCAATCCACTGCTATTCTCGCCGACGGAGAAGAAGTTCCTCGCCTTCGTGAAGGGGAGGAACGGGCAGCCTTGCTCGTACAAAGAGGCTTACCAGCACATCTTCCAGTCCGATTGGAAGAATGCGGACCAAGGGTCGAACGCGATCCGGGTGATCAAACTCCGGACGGAGAAGAAGTTCCTCAGGGTGGACCCCGACTTCTCAGCCATTAGGACAACCTACGGTAAGGGATACAGCTGGGAACCGTGATGGTTAACGCATGGGACACTCTCCTTGGCGGACTGAAGACAGTAGCCCACTCATTGTTTGGGAACGCTCCCGACTGGAACAACATCGCTATAGTAGGCCTACCCACAGACCGCCCGGCGCCGGGTTCCACATCAGACCATATCTGGCGGAACGCCGAGGACATTCTCCTTCGTATTAACGAGGAGATTGCCCATTACAACACATTGGACCTTCTTGTCTGTCTGATTGAGATCACGGACATTGAGCACAAGGACCTGCAGTATTACCTCATTCAAAGCGGGAAGTGTGCCACACCGGACATTGTACCGTACCCACCAGTCACCTTCTACATGGGTTATCCTGTCCAGATTGGACCCAAGTTCGCTGTCCATGCTCGCGACCTTGAGCCTCCCGAGCAGACCCAACCAGGGAAAGGGGACGAGATTTCAATACTCCTTACGCAATTTAACATTGACGGGACCACCAACGAAGTAGAAATACCGGCGACCGTAGAAGTTATATACAACGATCGACTCCTCGTGCAGGAGCAGGATAGCCCTCGTCGACAGGTTTTACACTTCAAGGACAAACATCGAACATGGAGGTAATGATTTGCTAGTGACGCTCTTCTCCGACGCATCCCATTGTCAACAGACGGGGATCGTGGGATATGGCGGTTGGGTTAAAAGCAATCGCATGCAGCAGGGACTCCAGTTCAAAGGTGTCCTAAAGGCAAAGACAGACAAGACTGACATCGCAGAGGCACGAGCCGCCGTAAACGTCCTTTACTCAGGGCTTCAAGCAGGCGGCATCCTCGTAGGCGACGAGGTCCTCGTCCAGTGTGACAGTCTATCTGCGCTCGGAGTCTTTACCTACGTAGGCGGGACACCGAAGCAAAGACTTAGCCCCGAGTCCAAGGAGATCCGGGATGCCGTTTTCAAGATGGCGGAGAGTTTCAACCTAACCTTCCGAACCAAGCACGTCAAAGGGCATCAGCCAGGAGACGGCTCGAGGTTTAGTGTGAACAATCTCTGCGACCAGATGGCGAAGGAGGCCATGCGTGAGGCAAGGAACAAGGAGTTCCCCGATCGTTCTCAACGGCCACCTCATCCGACGAGTAAAAACAAGCCAAAGCCGGGTGTACAGCGTCGAGAAAGACGGAAAGAGGGTGGAGAGCTTCCTGAGCAAAGTCCTGGCCAGGAAGTGGGTGTTAAAGCAGCCCGACCTCTCGGGGCAAGTACCCCGAGTGAGAACCTCTCGGCCTCAGAAAGGCGCCGTCGCGAGATTGCCGCCCCAGTGGGAGCGCCGGACCCTTCATCCCTTGGGCGAGTGGGTTCCCGTCAGCGGACCAGGAGCAGGGACCCTGAGTCTAACAGAGTGGCTGAGAAAGTCAAGGCGGAGAGCGTTCCTGGGGAAGGGAACGGAGCCTAGAACCTACGAGTCAGGCAACTACGCCTACCGGCCAATCGAGGATGATCAAGAACGCATAACAGGTATTCCTTAACTGCATGCATTGTTAGTTGACACCTTGACTCCGTTATGATATAATAGTGAGGTCAAGAGGGAAACAGAACGCGCATCCTCACGACGATGGCACCCAACCTCGCCGGGTGCGTTAGAAGGCGAGGAAGTCTTGAGAGGGGCAGCCCGGCAACTGAAGCGGGGCCGGCTGGATCATCCGATAGGATACCCTCTAATGGACTTGTCGATCTTCCAGTAGACTGAAAAGGAAGCTGGTGCAGGCGGCAAGTCCAACCTCTTCGACGCGGCGTAACCGATCCCCTGGGTCGCATCGCACCGTCGGGCAGGCGGACGCGGCGGGAAATCGTATCTCTCCCCCGATTGGTCGACGTACTGACCGCGTTCCGCAGGCCTCGATATTAGAGATTGGGCACAACCCTCAGTAGGCTCGACGCGATCGAGTCGAATAGGGAAGTCGAGCGGAAGGACGGGATGGCCATTCTCGTCGGACAAGCGAAGTGGTGGAGGGGCAAAGGGCGGCGCCGCTCTCCTGGATACCAGCCCGATACAGACAAAGAGACCAGAGCCGGGTGCACCCGGCGAAGGTGCCCGGTCGGCCGGGATAATAGAGAGTGGTGTGGAGCTTATACCTCGCACCAGAAGCCAGGGTCGGTCCCTCTCAGGACGCCAGAAAAGCCCCGGCAGCCGAACTTTTATGCAACCTACGCATAGCAGGGTTGCACCGACGGAATGGATTAGAGTGTTGACAAGGAGCTCACCTTGTGATATAATAGGGGCAGAGATTAGAACGGCGGGAGTCCATAGGCTGGATACGAAGCACCGGGTAACTGGTGAAAGCAGGCGGGCTATCCTTAAGGAGGGGTAAAAAAGTAAGTCCCGATAGAGTTAGGCTGAGATTACCCAAGGGGTAGCGCCTTGGGGATTGTTGAAGCCGAAACGAAGATAGCAACCTGACGCTCCCAATGATGCGCCCGAACGGGTAACTAACCAAGGGAACTAATCATCGTCGTGCGCGGCGGTGCTCTGGTCACCCTGTACTCCGTAGCATAGACCGAGTAACGGGGCGGTCCTATATAAAGATGGGGAAATGGAAATGGGTAGCTTGAACAACACCGTGATGAAGATCGGCCGCCGTGCTGGCGGTAGCTGGGGCCGTCCTCATAAGCAGACCCGCCGTGCTGCCAACCGCGGTTCCCGTGCGATCCTGAAGCGTCTCCTGAAGGGCGGTCGTAGTCAGCTTCTCCGTGAGGACTAAACTAACCGCGAATTGGGGACCCGCCCTAGCTTTACTGCGAACGTAAGGCTAGAACCCAATTCGCGAGAGCTAAATGTCCGAAGCCGATGACATCGTGTCCGTCAGCCAGCAGCTCTGGCGTGAACGAGGCGGAATATCCGAGTCGGGGACACCGCGCGGATACGCTAATCGAGACGCGAGGAAGGTAACTTCCAACCTCGAGGCCATGCAATCGATCATGCGCCCGATCGACGGGGAGTTTGCCGACGGATCGGCTTTCGGAGCTAACACCTACTTCTCAATGACTCCGATAAAGCAGGACGGCGTCCTACGGGCAATGCGTTATTGGGGTAAAGCCGCAGGAACAGGCTTTATCCGGATCGGCGAGCTGGTCAGCACGACGATGACAGTTGTGAAGAACGTGCCGGTACCTATCCTGACCTCAGGTCTGAAGACGTTGGCACTGGAGATCCCAGTCACCAAAGGTCAATACGTAGGGTTCTACGGACCCAACTTGGTGTCGTACCTCGACACCGCTACAGATAAGCCTGACGGGTTCGGATATTATCGCCTCACAGGCGACGTATCGACCAGCGGAACCGTGACGGCAATCACAGCAGCGCTGCGACTGCAGCTGGGTTTCGACATAACGTTCCAAGCGGTGACCACGACAGCCGTCTCCGTCGAGAGAACGGAAGTTCGACGCGGGATCGAGAGGGTCCAGTACCTTGGCCGTCCCATCGGCACCCCTCTGATCACCCGAAGCGGCATCACGAACAAGACGGTAGTTTTTGGCTGGACCGCGGTCGCCGACGGCCGTGTCAGGCAGATTGACTACTTTGGAGTCTTGACAGGCACCGGGTTCTGGGGCATCTTCGACATATCGGGTGACACCAAGACGATCGTCGAGTGGATCCCTATCCAGATCAAGCTCGGAGCCAACTCCGAGCAGGTTGACGTGCCGATCAAGAAGGGACAGGCCGTCGGCTACTATATGTATGTAGCAGCGGGCGGGATGATCGCCAACGGAACAGACCGTCTATCGGACGACGGGTTTGGGGCCTGGGTGAGCGACGACGGTCGCTTCTCAACCTTCGACGATGCGACCCTCAGCCGGACCTTTAGCTCGGAGATCCGGTTCCACCTCGGATCCATTTACTCTAACGTCAGCCTAAACCTACTGCAGACCATCAAGGTGTTTGGAGTGTTCCCGTCCCAGTCGAACGGTGCGGGTCGAGCCTTGAGCTACGGCCCCTCCATCCCGACGGCGATGAAGTGGTCTGTCTCAGGCCAGGCTTTTCAGGCAATGGCCGACCCGACCGGTAATGACGCTTCGTCTGAGGGATCAGCCTGGCCTAGGTTTGCCGAGGTGTTCCAGGAGCTGACCGGCTACCGAGTGGCCATCGTGAACCTTGCCGTAGGCGCAACCCACCTTATTGGCTCTGATTGGGCGAAC